>ERZ795057.264-NODE-264-length-55945-cov-8.965862_pt1 | contig 55945 bp, 43 predicted proteins | sample MGYA00375141_ERZ795057 | MGnify/ENA primary metagenome ERZ795057 (study PRJEB30186, sample SAMN05720163) | activated sludge metagenome | isolation source: Anaerobic digester | place: Hong Kong | collected 2015-01-26 ...
AACCCGGCGCTCTGACCCCGGTGAGACCCCAGGTGAACCCATAATGGGCATGGCATTAAATGATCTTGTAAGCAACAGAGAGTTTAAGCTCTGACCCCAGAAGACCACTCAAAACCACTCAGAATAGTAATCCAGAGTATAAAAAGCAAACAATCGATTATACGAGTTGATATGGTTAGAAAAAAAATGACTTTACTCACAGAGTTGTACCAATCATTAATGTATATTCCTGAAAGAGCACAGAGAAAAAACACCAATAATCGGAACAAGCAAAGCTATGAATGGAAAATCTTTTTACAGTAACTGGGTGATGAAGCTCATTATAGTCAATGTTGTATTTTTTCTTTTACAAAATTTTACCGGATTGTATATGGCTCAATACAGTTTCACCCAGGATGGACAGGTTATTCATAACAGCGCTCCAGTTATGACTTTCTATCTGGGCCTTACTCCGGTACTGGTCTTGCAAAAATATTTTATATGGCAGTTTTTTTCTTACATGTTTCTTCATGGCGGGTTTTTTCACATTTTTCTTAATATGTATGCGCTCTTGATTTTCGGTATTCCCATTGAACAGGCATGGGGTAGCCGCAAGTTTCTTTTTTATTATCTTTTTACCGGGACCGGTGCGGGACTAACCATTTTTTTAATTAATCTGGCTATCGGAGGATCGGCATTCTTCGTTCCAACCATAGGAGCTTCCGGGGCGGTTTTTGGGTTGCTTCTTGCGTTCGGCATCCTTTATCCCAATGCGGAGATTCTTCTTTTCTTTTTTCTTCCCATCAAGGCCAAGTATCTGGTTGTGCTATATGGCGGCATTGAATTGTACTCCCTGATCTCAACGGGAGGCCAGGGCAACATTTCGCATGTGGGTCATTTGGGCGGCATTATTTTTGGGCTTATTTTTTTCTTTATAACTCAGAAGAGGAGCTTCAAGTTTAAAACAAAAATAATAAAAGCGCGCGTTCAGCGTGATATCTCAGCGAAGAAAACGTCACCCGAAAAGAAATCCGATAACATTACTTTTCTTAATGCATTATTAGTTAAAGTCAGGCAGTCCGGAACTGATGCCATCAGCGATGATGAAATGCAGCACTTTAAATATCTTGAGATCATGACTGAAGACCCGGGCGATCTGTGTGTTGAGAGTGATTTTAATAACGACGATGCGTTTTGCAAAAAATGCCCAAATATTGAAGTTTGCCTGATCAGGGAGATTAAGAGGCACCTGTAAAATTAATCTTTACAGTTTCTTTTGTTTTTTTTAAAATATTTATATTTGACAGGCAGAATCAACAATAAATATGATCGTTCCGTTAAAGGGCGATCATTCATATAGTTCTTTTTCATGGTCTGCTGTCATGTTAAATTTTTGAACATGCGACGGCCATGAAAGAGGTGGTTATTATAATTAATGTAAAACACTACAGCTAAGAGGAGAATTATAATATGGCAAAAAGAGTTTATATTTTTGGCGGCGGAAAATCAGAAGGTAAAGCTGACATGAAAAACCTTCTTGGCGGCAAGGGGGCAAATCTTGCTGAAATGTCTAATCTGGGCATTCCGGTCCCGGCCGGGTTTACCATCACAACTGATGTGTGTACCGAGTATTATAATAACAATAAAAAACTTCCAAAGGGCCTGGAGGATGAGGTAAAGAAAGCGCTGAAGCAGGTCGAAAAAATCATGGGCGCTGAATTCACCAACAAGAAGAATCCTCTGCTTCTTTCAGTCAGGTCAGGTGCCAGGGCGTCAATGCCCGGCATGATGGACACGGTCCTTAACCTTGGCCTTAACGATGATACGGTTGAGGGCATTATTGCAAAATCAGGAAACGAGCGGTTCGGATGGGATTCATACCGGAGGTTCATCCAGATGTACGGCGATGTTGTCATGGGCCTCAAGCCGGTAAACAAAGAGGACATCGATCCTTTTGAAGAAGTCATGGAAAAACTCAAACATGAGCGCGGGATCAAGGCTGACCTCGAGTTGACTGTTGCAGACCTTAAAGAGCTCGTTTCCCGTTATAAAGTACTTATCAAAAACAGGCTGGGCGTTGCCTTCCCGAATGATCCATGGGAACAGCTCTGGGGATCGATAGGAGCTGTGTTCAGCTCATGGCACAATGAACGCGCGATGATCTATCGCCGTATGAACAATATTGAAGACAGCTGGGGGACGGCAGTCAACGTTCAGGCAATGGTCTTCGGCAATATGGGTGAGGATTGCGCAACCGGTGTTGCCTTTACCCGTGACCCGTCAACCGGGGAAAGCGCGTTTTACGGCGAATATCTCATCAATGCTCAGGGCGAGGACGTTGTTGCCGGCATCAGGACCCCTCAGCAGGTGACCCTTCAAGGGTCCCAGCGATGGGCAAAAGACAATAACGTCCCGGACTCGACGCGCAAACAGAAGTATCCGTCACTGGAAGAGTACATGCCTCCCGTATACAAAGACCTTGTGGCTGTCTATACCAAGCTTGAAAAACATTATAAGGACATGCAGGACATCGAGTTCACCATTCAGGATAAAAAACTCTGGATGCTTCAGACCAGGACCGGCAAGCGAACCGCAGCCGCCGCAGTCAATATCGCGGTTGACATGGTCAATGAAAAGCTTATCGATAAAAAAACAGCTCTTCTGCGCATCGACCCGAATACGCTCGACCAGCTTCTGCATCCGACCTTTGACCCGAAAGCCCAGAGAAACGTACTTATTAAAGGCCTTCCCGCTTCTCCGGGAGCGGCCACGGGAAAAGTCGTTTTTAATGCGGATGACGCTGAAGACTGGAAAAATCGCGGTGAAAAGGTCATCCTCGTCAGGATTGAAACATCCCCCGAAGACCTGAAAGGTATGTCGGCAGCCCAGGGGATTCTGACCCAGAGGGGTGGCCAGACTTCACACGCTGCTGTTGTTGCACGCGGCATGGGCAAGTGCTGTGTTTCAGGCTGCGGGGATCTTGAGATTAACTACATGAATAAAACGATCAAAGTAAAAGGTAATGTTATCAGTGAGGGAGATTATATCTCACTGGACGGCTCAACCGGCGAGGTAATGCTCGGAAAAGTCGATACGATCGACGCTGAACTTACCGGCAACTTCGGAACAATTATGAAATGGGCGGATGAAGTTAAGAGACTCGCCATCCGCACCAACGCTGATACGCCGCATGACGCGCAAACCGCGCGCAATTTCGGCGCGCAGGGAATCGGCCTGTGCCGGACCGAGCACATGTTTTTTGAGGGCGACAGGATAAAGGCGGTCCGCGAGATGATCCTTGCCGATAACCTCGAAGGGAGAAAGAGGGCCCTGAAAAAACTTCTGCCCATGCAGCGCGAGGATTTTTACGGAATATTAAAGGCCATGGAAGGCTATGGCGTTACCATACGGCTTCTTGACCCGCCGCTGCATGAATTCGTCCCCCATGAAGAAGAGAACCAGCGCGAAATGGCTCAGGAATTGGGCATTTCCGTTGACCAGGTGAAGGCGAAGGTTGAGGCTCTTCATGAATTTAATCCGATGCTCGGCCACAGGGGATGCCGCCTCGGGAATACCTATCCGGAAATCACTGAAATGCAGGCGCGCGCGATCTTCGAGGCCGCATGCCAGCTCAAGAAAGAAGGTGTGGATGCTCGCCCTGAAGTAATGGTTCCTCTTGTGGGGACGGTTAAAGAGCTTGAACTCCAGAAGAAAATTATCATCGAGGCCGCTACTATGGTCATGAAAGAAACCGGAGTGAAAGTCGAGTATCAGGTTGGTACCATGATTGAAGTGCCGCGAGCAGCGCTTACCGCTGATCTGATTGCCCGTGAAGCCGAGTTCTTCTCGTTCGGGACCAATGACCTCACCCAGATGACGTTCGGATACAGCCGGGATGATTCGGGTTCTTTCCTGCCGGAGTATGTAGCCAAGAAGATCCTTCCCAGTGACCCGTTCAGAATACTGGACCGTGAAGGCGTTGGCCAGCTTATCGAAATGGCTGTCCAGAAAGGGCGCGGCGTGAGGAAAAACCTTAAAGTCGGCATATGCGGAGAGCATGGCGGTGAGCCGAGTTCAGTTGAATTTTGCCATAATGTCGGTTTGAATTATGTAAGCTGTTCGCCTTTCCGCGTTCCCATAGCGCGTCTGGCTGCAGCGCAGGCTGCATTAACAGAAAAGAGTTCTGCGAAATCTGCGAAAAAAGCAGTTGCAAAAGTGAAACCTGCGAAGAAGGCGGCTGCGAAAAAAGCTGCGGTAAAAGCGAAACCGGCAAAAAAGGCAGTCCCTAAAAAGCCTGCAGCAAAAAAGGCGCCGAAAAAGAAGGCACCTGCGAAAGCTAAAGCACCAAAAGCAAAATATAAAAAATAGATAACACTGCAGCAGGGGGAAGCCCCTGCTGCAGACACTAAACGTAATCTGGAGCACAATTATGAAGAGCACTAAGACCGGCATATGTATAAAAGGACTGTTATCTCTGATAATGGCGCTTGTTATTTATGCTCCTGTGATGGCTTCTTATGAGGATGCTCTCAAGTTGTATCAGGAAAAGGATTATGCAGGATCACTCAAGATCCTGGCTGAAGAGTTAAACCCTGCCGAAGACATGACCCCTGATTCTCCCAATTATAATTTACGCTATTTAGCCGCTCATTGTCACTGGAAGCTGGGGAACACGCAGTCAGTTATAGCCCATTTCCAGAAATGCATGCAGATAAAGAAGGAGGCTGTTGAGCCATACATAGACTTGTCGTTTTTTGCGTATGATATAAAAGATTACGGCTATTCAGAAACTATTGCGTCAAGGGGATTGAAAGTCAGTAACGAACCATTGCTGTACTATCTTTTAGGTAAAATTGCTTTAATACGGAAAAACTACTGGAGGGCCAAAGCTTTATTTGAAAAAGTAAATTCCTTGAATCCTGAACTTTATATTTCGTATAATGCCCTGGGTATTACTTTAATGAATTTAAAGAAGTATAGCGAGGCTAATACTGCTTTTTCAGTTGCCATTGCGTTAAGACCTCAATCACCAGAAATACTGAATAATCTGGCAAGAAGTTATGAAGTTCTTGGTAATTACCAGAAAGCCAAAGAATATATCGAAAAAGCAAAAAGTTTTTCTTCAGACAACAGTGTAATTCAGGACAATTTGCTGAATATTAATACTCACCAGCAGGATATTCAGTAGATTGATCTGTTTCTAGGGATTGTATTCCTGTAAGGCCTTTTTAAAAATTGGAAGGGCCTTTTTTATGCTTTCTTCTGACACGCAGAAAGCTATCCTGAAATAGCCCGGTCCGCCGAAGCCTACGCCAGGGACAATAAGTATATTGTATTTCTGAAGGTGTTTTACAAACGCGACATCATCACCGCCAGGAGCTTTGCAGAAAATATAGAATGCCCCATCAGGCTCCGTAAAAGAATATCCTGCTTCTTTAAGTCCATTAACAAAAAGGTTTTTCCTTTTTTCATAGGGAGTTATATCAACAACAACATCATTTAATGAACCGACCACCCTTTGCATTAACGCGGGCGCATTGACATAACCAAGAATCCTGTTGCTCAGAATTAACCCGGCCATCAATGTATCAAAATTTTTGCATGCCGGATTGACCGCGCAGTAACCGATACGCTCTCCCGGGATTGACAGGCTTTTTGAGTAAGATGTGGCAATTATTGATTGTGGACAATAATTAAAAATTCCAGGGACAGTTTTGTTATTGTAAACTATATCCCGGTAAGGTTCATCAGAAATTAAATATATGCTTCTTTTTTTTGAATGTTTTATGATACAATCCGCCAGAGATTTAATTGTTTCTTCAGAATAAACTGCTCCGGTAGGATTATTGGGCGAATTAATAATAATTGCCCGTGTTTTATCCGTTACCGCTTTTTCAATATTTTCTATATTGAGTGAAAAGTCCCCGTTCGTATCAACCAGGACCATTTCTCCTCCATGGTTTTTGGCATAAAATCCATACTCAACAAAATAGGGTTTTGGAACAATAACCTGATCCCCGGGATCGAGGATCGTTTTCAGAACGACGTTCATTGCACCGGCAGCACCGCAGGTCATGATAATGCCATCCATGGAAACGATACAGCTCTGTTCACGTGATACTTTTTCAGCTATTGATTTACGGACATCAGGGAAGCCCGCATTTGACATATACCCGTGAATACCCTTCTGAGGGGTGTCGGATAGTTTTTTTAATTCATCAAAAAATTGTTCAGGAGGTTCTACATCGGGGTTGCCTAAAGTAAAGTCATAGACATTCTCCGCACCATAAAGAGCTTTGAGTTTAGTGCCCTCTTCAAACATTTTGCGGATCCAGGATGATTTCTCAATTGATTGTGCTATATCATGGGCAATTGGCATGGGACCCTCCTTTATCGTGATTTACAATATCATCTATTTTTAAACAGGTACTTTAAAAACTAAGCTGTAATTGGCAATTAAAAATTTTAATTGAGAATTAAAAAACTGTCATGAAATAATATAATCTTGACAAAGAATATAATACTCAATGTGATGAAAGAAAAAGAGATTCAGCCAACTATACCTGTTTCCTTGAATAACATTTTTTTAATTATACTATAGCAGATCACGAAACAATTAGTACATTGTCATTCCGGTCGTAGCGTTAGCGAAGTACCGGAATCTCATACAAAAAGACTATCCTATGAGATTCCTGCATGCGCAGGAATGACAAAAAATGCTTTAATTTAATCGTTAACCGCTATAAATTTACTAAGCAGATAATTGTACGATAAATGTCATAATAGGTATACTGATTATATCAGACAGGTTATGAAAATTAAGGGTGAAACATATAGCGTAGAGTACCAGAAAGATGATAATAAAATCGTGTTTTCAGGGAATCTTCGGCTTCAGTCAATCGAAAGCTATGATGAAATAATTAATTTTACCATGCATCATGCTATGAGCACTGCTGAGCCTCTGATTTTAGATTTTACCCGGCTGGAAATAATCAATAGTTCAGGTATCGCTTCACTGGGACTTTTTCTGGTCAAACTCAGAGATTCGGAGCATAATCGAAAAATTGTTATCTATGCATCAAAATACATTCAATGGCAGGCTCATTCATTAAATGATTTGCATGAGCTGAATGCAAATCTTGAAATAGTATATATCGTCCACCACTAAAAAAAGGGTACCTTCGGTACCCCTTATGCCCATATGAATAATGTTTTATTGCATTCCTGGAATATCAGCCAAGAATCTTTTTTATCATTTTGACGACAACATCAATATCATCCTGAGAGGCGTTATCAAGAAGTTTTTTAAAAACGGCAAGTTCACTTCCATAACTCTGTTCCTCTGCAGCAACGTATTTGTCACCTACGCCATACAGAAGCCAGTCAAGTGATATCTTGTGTTTAATGGAAATGCTTCGTAAAAATTTAAACGAAGGATTCTGTGAACCGCATTCAACTTTAGCAACATATCGCCTGTCAATTCCTGAAGACTCCCCGAACTCTCTTTGCGTCATTTTAAGTTCTTTTCTCACTTCTTTAAGGCGAAGTCTGATTTGTTTAAAAAAATCAGCTTCCTGTGCATCATTCAGAATATCCTCTGCTAGAACCTGATGATCTTTGTACCTTTCTGTGTATTTACTTTGTCTTGTCTCAATATTAGCACTCATATTACCTCTATGTTGTCTTTAATAGTGTTAACCTTTAGTAATTTAACTATAGTATTGAAAATTATCAATAATTTTCAACAAAAAATAATCATTTCCTGAAAAAAACGGTGATTAAGAGTATTCATTTATTTTTTTCTGGAAATAGAATGATGTGTCACTCATCCATCAAATGTACAGAAAATCAATAAAAAAATAGCAATTGCAATATAAAGAATCTGTATTTTTAATCCTTAATCCAGATCGTGGTCTATCGAAATCCCCTGGGCTTTGTTTTTGATGTAGGAGCTGAATGACATTTTGGGAACTGCCATTTCCGGTTTTGCGCGGATGGTAACATCATCTCCGGTAATTAAGTTTTTTCCAATTCTCGCTTTCCGGGAATGCCGCATTTTAAGATAGGCTTTTCCGATTTTCCCGAGCGGTATTTTTTCTCCCATAAGAATTCCTTTCTCGATAATGTTCCAGTAATCATCAAGAATTGTTTTTATCTGTTTCCGGGATAAATCATTTTTATGGGCGATTTGAGTAATGATTGATTTTATAGTAAACTGACCCGGTTCAGGCGAGCTATTAAGATTCAACTCTTGATTGATTTTTACAAAGCCATCGGTGAGAAAAATTATCGCTTCTTCAACACGAATATTCTGTTCATCTTCAGAAACCCCTTCTTTGAATCGGGCAATTTTAAAAAGGGCGGATGTTTTCTGAAGAGCGCCACTATTTAACTCAAGCACTTTGCCCACAGCCGCTTGGCCTTTAATTTGTGTTTCTTCGATTTTCATTGCTTCAGGGACATCCGCCCTGAGTTTAATGCTGTAATATTCAATGCGACGATGAGATTTTTTTACGGTGCTGAAGCCAATAAGGGAACCGGAATAGGTGAGCATTAAAGCGGCGGAAGGGTCTTCACTTTCGAAATTATCGGCGTAAATCATGTCCAGGGATTTTATCTGCGCATTAAAAAGCTCGTGTTTGGAGTTCCAGTTTTTTTTCAGTTCTTCCAGGAATTTTTCTCTGTCAGCGGCCGGGGATTCCGGTATCAGGGTTTTTAAATGTTCCTGAATTTGTTCAGGAAGAGAGATGTGCAAAGAATCCATAGGAACCTCCTCAAGGTTTTTGTTGCAATCGTATATAGATACAATAAAAAGACAGGAATGACAAACTTAAACCGAAAAAATATTCATTTTATTGCCTTTTCGTGTTTAATATGGAAAGAAAAACCCTGAAGGCAAAAAAATTACAAAAGAAAGCATATAACTTAAAAAAAAGTGCCGGAAAATTTGACGATCGGGAATTTTTTTATTACTCATATATGATTTTATTACAGGAGGGGAAGATGGGAGAATACTTAAATCAGATACCGGAAACGGTTCAGGAACATTTGCGTGACATAGTGAAGATATCGGGCCTTGATAATTCAGACGAATCGCTTGAAAGAATGGCCGAAGCCTGGATTGAAAAGAAGAATGCGTTTGAAAAGGAAATCGATTCCGCAGGCATGGATGAAGTCGATTATCTTGAAAAAGACGACAATCGGGGAGCGCTTGTCATGACTTATTCCGGGTCCCTGGTCAATATCGGACCGGTTGTTGGTGAAAAAAGAAAGACAAGTTATACAAGTATTGGCCTGCGAAAGGATGTCCCTGACGCAGCAGAGGAAGATGCCTCGTCTCTTTCAAGCGATGTGCTTATTGATGAGGAGGTTCAGTTCGAAAAAGGCCCGGTCAGGAAGACGTCAGCGGTTTATAAAATCGCGGTTTATAATGATTCCCTTGAAGCCGATGACCAGGAAAAGGTGCTTACAAGAGCGACCCTGGCCCTCACAAAAGATTTTATTGATATCAACAAAACATGCATCAGCAATGCTTAGCATGTTAGGTATGATGAAACAGACAGATAAACTCTTCACAGAAGTTAAAGACAGCCTGCTGGAGATTTACTCCAGAGACGCCCCCCCTGACCCTTTCACTATTGAAGTAAGGGTCCGGGGCGTCTGTGAAGTTCTGGCTAACGAGAATTCTGCAATAAGGCCCCGTGACCGGAACAACCTGCCGGGCGGGCTGGTGCTTCTGCGGCATGATATTGATTCGATAATCATCCCCGATCTTCATGGCCGCCTTTTTGATTTTCTCACGATATTGTTCTATCAATCCGAGAATGGTTCAAGCAATCTGCGCAACCTTGTTGACGGGAGGGTGCAGATTATTTGTCTCGGCGATGGTATGCACGGAGAAGGCCGGGCTTCACGGCGGTGGGAGCAGGCATACCGGGAGTTTTTAAAGGGTTATAAAAATCATGATTTCATGGATGAAGAAATGAGAGAAAGTTTCGGAGTCATGGAGGCAGTGATGGAATTAAAACGGGCCTGCCCCGATAATTTTCATTTTTTGAAAGGGAACCATGAGAACATAAGGAATGAGTCAGGTGACGGAAACCATGCTTTCATGAAATATGCTTTTGAGGGGCAGATGGTCGCATTTTATGTTAAAAAATTTTATGGCATTGACTTTGAAGAAGATTATTATAAATTCGAGAAAAATCTTCCGCTCGTTGCCGCAGGAAAAGATTTCCTTGCTTCACATGCAGAACCTGCTAATTTTTTTGATAGAGAGCGCGTTATCAATTACCGCTATGATCCAGAGGTTATTGAAGGTCTGACGTGGACAGCGGACGGCCAATCAGAGGAAGGGAGCGTGATGCTCATGCTTGAAGAATATATCGATGAAAAAAATTTGGAAAAGAGCTTATACTTTGGAGGGCACCGGGCTGTGTCAGGGAAATATTCCTTGCGAGCTAAAGGAAAATATGTTCAAATGCATAATCCGGAAAAGTGCCTGATGCTTGTCATTAAAAATGGAAAAGACATTAATCCTGATGAGGATCTAATTGAAATCGCTGAGGCCCCTTTTTTATATGATATTGATGAAGTGTCGCTTGAGGCGTGAAGAAGAGAGTTTTAATCATGATGAAACGATCAGTTGGTAAATACACTGTTGTTGAAAAAATTGCTTCCGGTGGGATGGGAGACATTTTTAAAGCTAAACATCCCACTCTGAACCGGGAAATTATTCTCAAACGCCTGGCTCTGGGTAGCGGTAGAAATATTACTGAACGCTTCAAGCGGGAAGCAAAGCTTATGATGGATTTTCATAATGACCGCATTGTTCAGGTTTATGATCATTTCAAGGAAGGGCAGTTTTACTATATTGCAATGGAATACGTCAATGGTATCACGCTTTCGCGGCTGATTGCCAAGAAACGATATCTGCCCGGTGAAATTGCCAGACTCATTCTGTATGAGATATGCCAGGCGTTGAAGTATGCCCATGACAATGGTGTTATTCACCGTGATATCAAGCCTGACAATGTTTTAATCTCGCATGAAGGCGCGGTTAAGCTGACTGACTTCGGCATTGCCACGTCAAAGGATTCAACTGATCAATGCCTCACCAGGGAAATGACGCTGGGAACTCCGGCATATATGTCACCCGAACAGATTACAGACTGCAGCAGTGTTGATAAAAGGGCGGATATTTATTCCCTGGGGGTGGTCCTGTATGAAATGGTGACCGGAAAATCGCCATTTCCCGGTTCGATCACTCCTGAAACCATAAATGCGATCCAGAAAGGAAAATATATAAAGGCCAGAAAAATTAACCCCAGGATTTCACCGGTACTTCTGAAGATAATAAAAAAAACAATGCATCATAACATTAAAAGGCGCTACCGCGATCTTGATGATATCATTAAACTGCTGGAAAAGCGTTTTAAAATGCAGCGTTACGGGAAGACGTCCAGAGAAATATTGCGTACTTATATTGATGAAGATAAAATCATCGATAAAAAAAATAAAATCTCATCCAAAACTGGTCACACGAAAGCGACAGGAAGGATAAAACAGGCGGCAGCATCACTATTGTTCCTGGGTGGAATTGGCGGATCCCTTCTCGGGTATCTTTATGTTACCGGATACTATCATGAGTGGTATCAGAGTGACCGGTATGGCGCTTTTCAGGTAGAAGTGCATTTCAAAGAAAACAGGCCTGAACTGCGTCCCCGATACATTAATGCACAACTATTAAAGAAAGTGAGAAATAAATTCATCCCCGCTGAAAACGTGAAACTTGGCTTTCACTGCGATGACGTGCAAGTGGGAGGTCCGCTGGTTTATAAAACGCAGAGAGCGTATGTTAACACAGCGCAGTATCGCCTGCTCCTTGACGTTGACAATGTCCTTTATATTAATGATCTCGATATTTTATCGCGAGATATTCAGAAAGAAAAACGTGGTGATGACGGTGTTGATATTGTTGTTTTCACTCATAATCCGGCAGGTGAAATACCGGTGACGTTTCATTATTCAATATATGATGCACATACCGGGCTGGATATGACCGATGAGGCTGACATCTATATTTATTTCAGAAGGCAATGGGTCCGCTGGAAGGATTTTTCTGATATCCGTGATTCAGCCGCTTTTTTAACGAGCGGGAAGACCTTTTATATTAAAATTCAAAAGAATAAATACTATAAAAAAATTCTATCGGTCACTGTTGAGCCTCATCAATCCTGCGTCTTTATCAATGCTGATATCGTCCCTTATCCCGGGACATTGATAGTTAAAAGTGCGGGTGAGTCCATGGTTATAAAGATTAATAATTCAACATCCTATATCCAGGGTGGCAATAGAAGTGTAGCAAAAACTCTTAAGCCTCTGTCCGGGAAATATCAGAGAATTATACTTGCCCCCGGAACCTATATTCTTTCAGTCGACGGTGATGGAGTAAAGGAGACCCGGTCAGTCGATATTGAGTCAGGGAAATATACCCGGGTGATTGTCGGGAGAGACAAACAGGAGAAATCCATAAACTTTACAATACTTTAATCAAGGACGGAACAGCCAATGTCATTGTTAAAAAGAAGAATATTTTTATGCTTAATCGGGATTTGCGCCGGGCTTGGAGCATGGTCGGTTGCAGAGATGATTTTATGCTTTCAGGTTGATTTTCCTTCTTATTTGGTTTTTACACTTTCGCTAGGCGGCGTGTTTGGCGGTATAATGGGAGGATTTTTCGGAAGCAGCGACGGGATAATCATGTCCAATAAATACCGGATTCGTACCGGCATCATTCACGGAATACTGTTTGGGGCACTGGGTGGGGTCCTGGGATTTTTAACCGGGCAGGCCGTGCTGTTTATTGCCGGAGAGTATCTTCTCCACTCAATGAAAGAGTTCAATCGCATTGGTTTGCCGGTTTCACGGGCGCTGGGATGGTCGCTGCTTGGCCTTTTCGCCGGCGTTGCTGAAGGGATACGGGCGCGTTCAGTTGAGAAAATACGTGTCGGAATTATTGGCGGTTTATCAGGTGGTTTATTGGGCGGTCTCGCTCTTGAGTATGCACGAATAATTTTCCCTGATATTATGCTCGCACGCCTTACAGGGCTTCTCATCCTGGGCGTGTGCATTGGAATTATGTACGGTTTTGCCGAGGCACGTCTTTCATTCGGTGTCTTCACCCTCCTTAACGGAAGATACAAGGGAAAGGATTTTCTTGTCAACCAGAGGAGGCTTGATGTCGGCGACAGTGATTCCTGTGATATCGTTTTAAAGGGTTACAGGGAAGTCAATCCCATGCATGCGAAGGTCCATGTCAAGAAAGACGAAGTTTTCATAAAGTCCTCAGGGGATGGACGTGCGCCATTATTTGTGAACGATGATAAAATCAGCAGCCATAGATTGAAGATCGGGGATGTTATAAAGATCGGGACAGCAAAGCTGCTTTATCACTATAAGTAAGTCGAGCAGTGAGGGGAACATTTATGAAGATATTAACTGTTTTAAAAAGAATATTTGTTTTTACAATATTGATTTTTTGCTCGGTGCCTGTCCTGGCCCAGTCAGTGCGCATATCCCAGATAGATACATCGTCACTTTTAATTAATCAGAATGTGAGGTTGTACGTCGGTCTTTCTGATAACAAGGGTTTACCGATAACTGGCTGTACAGCCGATAATTTTTCACTATTTGAATCACAGGACGGCAAAACCTACACAAGGATACCACAAATAACAGCATTCAACCCCAGGGCGAATTATGAATCCGGGATAAATTTTTTACTTTTGATAGACAATTCCGGGAGTATGTACCGGTCAATGAAAGCCAGGGGAAAATTTCTGAAGAGCACAAAGATTCAGCATGCGAAGAATGCGGTCGCGACTTTTCTTGAGAGTGTGTCTAACCCCGAAGACACAGTCGGGATTGCGGTTTATAACACTTATTACCAGTGCCTGTCGGATCCTGTTAAAGACAAAGCGAAGATTACCCGTCAGCTCTCTGAAATTCAAAAGCCTGAAGGCGAGGCCGGGTATACTGAAATATATGCAAGCCTCTTCAGGGCGGTTGAAGAATTCAAGCAGGTAAAGGGAAGAAAGGCGCTGATAATACTTTCGGATGGCGAGAACAGGCCTTACTTTTTAAACACAAAAAAAGTTCATCCCGATTTCGGGACTAAAACGTTCAGTTATACTGAGCCTGTTCGTTATTGCCAGGAGGAAGGAATTTCAGTCTTTGCGATTAATTTCGGCGACCCCCGTGAAAGGAAAGAACGGCATCTTAAAGAAATTGCTTATGAAACAGGGGGCGCTCTCTTTGATGCGCGGGATGAGTCTGAACTCAGAAATGTCTATTCCAGGATTGCTGACCAGATCGTTAATGAATATATGATTGATTATCCGGCAACAATGGCACCTGCTGATAAAAAGTTTGTAAAGGTTGTATACGGTTCCGGGCCGCTTAAGAAAGAGGCCTCGAGATTTTATTTTTCAAGCACAGTTTTCGGTCTTCCCATGAAGAATTTCAGTCTATTTATGCTTATTCCACTGTTGGCTTCATTATGCCTGGCATGGATATTGTCACAAATCAGTTTTAAAAATAAAAGAAAAGAGGCCTTCCTTGAAGTACTCAATGCCGGCCAGACAAAGGCTGTTACAAAGATGTTCACGCTGAATAAAGGCAGGACGGTTATTGGAGGAAGTACCAGGGCTGATATGACAATAATCGGAGGCCCTGTTCCGGTAAAAGAAAATCATGCCACAATTGTTTTTGATAAACAAAAGAAAAACTATACCGTTATCTGCGATGGGGAAATAACCGTGAACAATAAACCAGTGAAGAAGCGTGTTCTTGAGTCTGGCGATGTCCTTGATGTTGGAGGGGCAACAATCGTATTTAATGATGACCGTGAATAGTTGCCTGTATTAATCATTATAGGCGGTACCGAAATCGTATTTTCGTTTTTTGTATTCCAGAATAATCTCGGTTTCAACCTCGGTCACTCCGTCAATAGTATTGATTTTATCGTGGATCAGCTCGTTGAGCTGATCCCTGTCTTTAACAATGAATTCAGCATTGATATTGGCAGGGCCGGTTGTGGTCACAATAAACCACAGCTCTTTGATTTTTTTTAATTCTGAAATGACCTTCTCGATTTTTTGCGGTTCACTGGATATGTAAATATCCCCGGTTATTGCGAACCCAAGTTTATACGGATTGCTCACCGCAACAATCTGAATATATTCTTCATCAATCAGTTTTTTGAGCCTCGTTCTTACTGTCGCTTCGGATATTTTCATTTTTTTAGCGATATCAGTATTAGTAAGCCTTCCATCACGTTGAAGAAGGCTGATGAGTTGAGTGTCGATTTCATCAAGTTTTTTTCTTTTTAAAATTTTTTTTGAATCATTGTCCATATGCAGTGTCCACTATTGTTAGAGAGATTTAATGAGTTCTCTAAATTGGCAAAATATTGTATATCTGATCCAGTGAGATAAATTTGAAATAATATTGCAGATAAATCAATTAATTTTTACGAAAAATATAAAATTTTATAAAAAAATAGCGTTTTTTCGTTAAAAATTTAATAAAAAATGTTGACTTTCGTGATATATGATCTTTTCTTTTAATCGATTCTGACATAAGGAGGATGATATGAGCAGTCTCACGAATACCAGCAAGAAACAAACTTTTACCATTAATAATTTTAAAACATCCAAAGAAAAGAAACTCCCAATTTCCATGATTACCTGTTACGATCACGCCTTTGCCAGAATTCTTGAACAAACGGATATCGATGTGCTGCTTGTTGGTGATTCTCTGGGGAATGTAATAGCGGGGTACAGCAATACAATCCCGGTAACGGTTGACCAGATGATCTATCATACCGAAATTGTCAAAAGGGGCGCCCCGTCAAAATTTGTGGTAATTGATATGCCGTTTATGAGCTATCACGTATCAGTGGAGGACAGTCTGCGCAATGCCGGCCGTATGATAAAAGAAAGCGGCGCCAACGCGGTGAAACTTGAAGGAGGAAGAGATTTCAGCGCGACCGTACAGGCACTGGTGAAGACATCTATTCCGGTGATGGGGCATCTCGGGCTTACTCCTCAGTCAGTACATAAATTCGGCGGATATTCGGTGCAGGGACGCGGAGAGGAGCAACGGAAAACGATTCTTGAGGACGCAAAAATTCTCGAGGATGCGGGGATTTTTGCTCTTGTTTTGGAGAAGGTGCCGGAATCTCTTGCGCGGGAGATTTCTGAAAGCATCTCGGTCCCCACTATCGGTATCGGCGCGGGACGGTATTGCGACGGGCAGGTACTGGTTCTCAATGATATGCTCGGGCTTGATGAATCTTTTAAACCGAAATTTTTAAAAAAGTACGCGGATCTTTTTACTCTGACATTCAATGCGGTAAATGAATACAATGATGATGTTAAAAATAAAAAGTTCCCGGGCTCTGAAAATGTTTATGAGTGATTAATCTGGATGTTCTTTTCTTTCAGGTATTTCTTCATCCGCTCTTCGGAACAGGTTCTGAAAAGAACTTCTTCATTGCAGTAGAGATAGAAGTCTGAGCCTTCATTTTTAATGTAGAAATGATTGTTCTTGCTATCGTTTAACTGCAGATGTTTTTTTATTCTCGAATCTGAATTTTTCCTGCTCGCTTTTTTTAACAGCTCCTTGTTTATTCTCGGGAATGATCTCCGGAATTCATTGATCTCTTCAACAGAACACCCCACTATTTCTGAAAGTTTCTGGTCGGAATAATAGGGATAAATTCTGATTAAAGTGTCTATTTTTCTCTTAGGCCAATTTTTAAAACTCATACGCGAACCCTGTTTATTTAATGATGTCATTGATCCTTTTATTATTTCACAAGTACAGTATTTTAACAATAAAAAATACTTTCCAAAAGCAGGTCTGTGTGTAAATCTGCGGAAATTATTATCCAGAAGATACATGAATACTCCAGAAACACAATGCTGCACCGATATTTTTACCGAAGACACTGAATTTCGCAGGGACCTCGGCCCTGTCGAAGCGGTTTCCATTGTTATAGGGAGAATTATCGGCTCCGGTATATTCAGAACACCCGGTCCGATTATGGCGCTTGTCGGATGCACTTCCCTGTTCGGCCTGGTCTGGGTGTTTGGCGGGCTTATCACTATATTTGGCGCGGTCTGTTATGCGGAGCTGGTAGCGATGATGCCTAAATCAGGCGGGCCCTATGTTTATCTTAAAGCCGCATACGGGCCACTGTGGTCCTTTCTTCGTGGGTGGGCGATGTTTTTTGTCGCTGAAACCGGGGCCATCGCCGCGGTCGCCCTTGTTTTCGCAGAATATTCCCATGCCCTGTACCGTATTGTCACCGGCTCGTCTTTTCCTGAAGTAGCTGTTTTCGGCTATCCTTGCCCGCAGCTGGGTGTACTGCTCATAGCTTTCGCAACCATATGGGCTTTAACCAGCATAAATCTTTTCGGCGTTTTCCTCAGCGGGGTGTTTCAGAACATTTTCAGTACGATAAAGATCGTTGCCGTATCCGGTATCATTGTTGTCGCTGTCTCATCAACAAAAGGGTCCTCGAACAATTTCATGAATCCTTTATGGCCCGCCGATTTTTCGTGGTCATCTATCCTCGCAGTCGGCGCCGCGTTGCGCTATTCGTTTTTTGCTTTCAGCGGATGGGAAGGCGCGACCTATGTTGCCGAAGAGGTGCGCAACCCGCGAAGGAACCTTCCGCTGTCGCTGTTTCTGGGAATAACCGGGGTGTTGTTTCTTTACGCGGGCGCCAATGGGGCCTATCTTTACCTTCTTCCTCCCGCTACGGTCGCGGCGTCAAACTGGGTGGCCACTGAGGCGATGAACGTCGCGGTTGGCGCGACCGGAGGCATCCTTATCTCGGCCGCGGTCATGCTCAACACCTTCGGCAACGTGAGCACGCAGATACTGTGCAAGGCGCGAACCTGGCAGGCAATGGCCGCTGACGGGCTGTTTTTCAGGACCATGGGCACCATACATCCCCGCTATAAAACCCCGAACCGTTCGCTCATCGCCCAGGGGCTGTGGGCGTCGGTGCTTCTGATATTTGCCGCTCTTGCCGAGTCATCCTACGAAGCCATTATCGATTTTTTTTCTGCGACCGGGACGATCTTTAACATCATGACCTTCGCGTCAGTGATTATTTTCAGGAAGAAATTTCCGGACATGAGCCGCCCGTATAAGGCATGGTTCTATCCCTGGAGTGTTATGCTGGTCATCGTTTTCTATTTCATCTACCTGGCAATAACACTGGTCACGGCGTTTGTCCCTTCAGTGCTCGGCCTTGCCCTTACGTCAACGGGCCTGGTTTATTATTATTTTTTCGCGGGGCCGCGCCGTGAAAATCATCCGCGCAGTTATTGAGTATTTTCCGGGACTTGCAAATGAATATAATGATTGATAAAGTGTATTATCAGCTGCGGAAAGAAATTGATGAACGCATGCCTGTCGGAATGCCGCCCGGAGATGACGATGCCGCGGTCAGGATTTTAGCATCCCTTTTCACGCCTGAAGAAGCCGGCATAGCGATACATTTAAGCATCCTTCCTGAAAGAATAAAAAAGATACACCGGCGCCTTAAGAAAAACGGGCTGCGGATAAATGAGCCGGCGCTGAGGGAAGTGCTCGATTCCATGGTCACAAAAGGTTTGATAATGGGGGATGACCTTGAGTCAGATAACGTGCGCTACAGCCTTGCACAGTTCGCCGTTGGCATCTACGAATTCCAGGTCAACCGTCAGACGCCTGAATTCGCGCAGCTTGCCGAAGCATATCACAACGAGGCCCTGGCTTCTGAATTTTTTCATGAAAAACGGCCTGTTCAGCTGCGCACCGTCCCGGTCAATGCCGCGCTAACCGGCAAGAAGAACATCGCGACCTATGATGATATCGGCAGCATCATCGCGGGCGCGGATGAGCCCATTGCGGTCATGGACTGCGTGTGCAAGGAAACCAGAGACATTCTCAAAGAGCCGTGCAGGCTATCGGATGTCCGCAGCAACTGCATCATGTTCGGAGACACCGCCCGATTTTTTCTTGAAAGGAAGGTCCCTTCCGCGCGCAGGGTCAGCCGGGATGAGCTTCTGCGCATGATCGATACGTTTCGCAAGATCGGGTTTATTCTTCAGCCGGCAAACAACAGAAAGCCGGGCTTTCTCTGTGTCTGCTGCGGGTGTTGCTGCAACGTCATCCGCGGATATAAAAGGCTGCCCAGGCCGTCACAGTACTTTCAGTCAAACTATTACGCCGAAATCGTCCCTTCGCTCTGCAACGGCTGCGGCAGGTGCGTAACCCGCTGCCAGATGGACGCGATCAGCCTGGTTAATGAAAAGGGGGCAGTTGACCTGGACCGGTGTATAGGGTGCGGCAATTGCGTGGAATTCTGCAAAAAAAATGCGATCATCCTGCATGAAAAAGAAAAGAAAAAACGTCCCCCCCGGAATTCACGTCATCTGTACACAAAGATTCTTTTCAACAAGAAAGGGTTTGTCGGCACGGTCGCGACGGTACTCAAGCTGATGTCGGGCAGGAAGGTTTAGCGTTATTTAATGACCGTCGCAAGGAACAGCCAGAAAAACGAAAACGCCATGAAAATGGACGCGACCTTGAAGAGAAGGAAAATCCGGTCAAAGGACGGGTTTTTAATATTGCCCATTGCCAGGAAAATCATGTACGCGCTCAGGGCGTATACCGGCGCCATCAGTACATGAGACAGGTTCATTGCCCGGGCTATGCCGATAATGATCACCCCGCTTAATATCCCGGAAAGGGTGATCACTTTTACGGTTTCCTCCCTGCTCCTTACCACCGGCCACATGGGAACCCCCGCTTTTCGGTAGTTTTCCAGGTTCTCGGGTATCATCGCGAGGGTGAGGATGTGCATGGGGATCCAGCACAGCACAAAAACGCTCATGAGCAGGCCGAGCAGGTCTATGTTCCCGGTCACGGCAGTTCGGCCCGCCAGGACCGGGAGCCCGCCGGAAATGCCGCCGAATATTATGGAAAAGCGCGTCCGCCTTTTCAGAAGGATTGAATACACCACAACGTCAAAAAAAAGGCCGAGAAAGATAACGATCATGGTTATTGTGTTGATGTATAATCCCGCAAGAACCACTCCGGCGATTGAGAGCAGGGCCCCGCTTGCCAGCACGGATGCAGGATGCAGTTTTCCGCTGGGAAGTGCCCGGTGCCTGGTGCGTTCCATTACCGCGTCAATGTCGCGGTCAATATACATGTTAAGAAGGGTTGACCCTGAAATTGACAGGAACAGGGCAGTCAGAATCCAGAGCAGCGGGATCAGCGACAAAGAAGGCCATGAACTGATAAGCCAGGAGAAAACGCCGGAAAACACGAGGAGGAGTGTCTGCTTGACTTTTATTAAATCGCCGTAAAAGGGGATCAGTTTATATGAAACGGCAATGCTTTTCCTGTATGATGGTTCACGCCTGTTCACGGTCATTTTTCGGCTTTATGCAAGGATGATCTCAGTTCTGTTCTTCGAGATATTTTTTATAGTTCTGGAGTACGGCATCGCGATTTCGTTCGCCTACTTTTTCGTTGCCGATATAAATTCCCCAGGGATCAAGGTTCCGGGTAACAACGGAACAGGCCCCCACGGATGCTCCCTCTCCAATGGTCACTCCCGGGAGCACGACGCTGTTGGCGCCAATAACTGAAAACCGGCCGATAATGATCGGAGCCCGATACGTGTTGCGGTACTTGTCGTCAATTGTGGGATTGCCGAAACCGCAGCCTTTAAAATCGTCGTTGCTCGTGTATATTTTAACGCCCTGAAATATACCCGCGAAATCCCCGATTTCAAGGATATCAGCCCCGTTGATGAAAACAAAGCTGGCAAGGTGAACATTATTACCGATCTTCATCTGCTTGTTTGCATATATATAGCAGAATGAGTCAATAATAATATTGTTTCCAAATTCAATATTATTGATTCCGCTGATTTTAACCGGCCGGTATATTCTGACACCGCGGATTTTTTTTCTTTTCGGGATTAACATTGTTTCCTCCTTGTATTATGTATGCCAGATGGGGGGAAGGGCGGTTTTTCCTGACCATGGCGTATCGAATGCGATAATACCGTTAAAAATGAAGTTTTGTCAAAATAAATTTATCATTGAACCGGTGAAAATCACATCCAATTATTGAATTAATGATTATTATAGCAGGTTTTATAAAAACGATATAAAAAAATTTTTCAGGTATTTCCGGGTTACGGGCACTTCAACGGATGCCGGTTTTGTGAGGGATTTATACGCGCGTCATTATCTTCTCTTCAGAAAAAAGCGGTGAAGAATGATCCCTGAAACGAAACCGGTGATATGGGATATCCACGCGACCGAGCCCTCCTGGCCAAGGAACCCGGAAATCTGCATGATAAACCAGATGATTAAAAACACCAGAGCGGACATTCTTACCGGGAAAATGAAGAGGAGCGCGTGCACCTGCGCCCTGGGGAAAAGAAAAAGATAGGCCCCCAGAACCGCTGATATCGCGCCCGAAGCCCCGACCAGGTTGACGTCTGATCCCGGAAATATCGCTTCAAAAGCGAGCGCGCTTATGACTCCGGTGAGCAGATAAAAGACCAGGAAACTGAACGGCGACATCCGGTCTTCAATATTGTTTCCGAATATCCACAGAAAGAGCATGTTGAAAGCCAGGTGTCCGGGACCGGCATGGAGAAACATATAGGTCCCCAGCGAGAGAAAGGGCGGTATCCAGGTTGAGTCAGGCAGGTTCCCCTTGTGCAGTTCATAGGGAATAAGCGCGAACTGCCTGCTGATAACGTCAAACCCATAGGGGCCGAAAACCTGGTACAGGAATACCGCGATATTGGCCAGTATGAGTATAATGGTCATAAAGGGGAAGTGCCTGGTCGGGTTGACGTCTTTATAGGGAAGGAGCATTATTTCACCGCCGATGTTCCGTCATAGAGAAATTTTTTCTGCGCGAAGTATTCTCCGCCGCGTCCTGAAGCCACATAGCAGCCTCCGCCGATACGGGCCTCGTTCTGTATCCGGCAGTCTTTGCCGATCAGGGTGATGCCCGCAAAGAGCGATTCAGGGAAGTCATTGTTTTTAATGAGATGGTTTTCATTGCCGACCCTGCAGTTCCCTTCAATGTTGTAGTAGGCGTTTTCGGGGTTGATATCGGTGCGCTCATCGAAAATGGAATGGTATATCCGGGCTTCAGGGCCTATTTTGACATGGGGAAGGATGATCGAATCTTTGACCACCGCGCCTTCAGCGACGTGAACTCCGGGGTAAATGATCGAATTGGTCACGGTTCCGTTGATGATGCAGGCATCGGAAATAAACGAGGCGCTGACTTTTGCCGCGGACCCGATGGAAGCGAACCCCTCGGCGTTTATTTTGCTCTGGATGATTTTTTCTTCATAGAGCAGGTTGAATATGCGCGGGTCAAAAATTATCTGCCAGTGAAGGTCGTAGTATTCGGGAATGTTTTTAAGGGGCCAGTACAGGGCCTTTATGGTGGATGTTTTAACGCCCTTATTGACCATGGTGTTGATCACCATCTCGAAAATATTGGGGGACGTTCTTTTTTCGTGAATGGCCTGGTTGACGATCTTGAGCAGGGATTTCTGGTCAATCACGAGCACCTTGTAGGCCATGCTTGCCCTGTCCGCGACCTGGATTTTAAAGAGCAGGGCCTTTGTTTTCGCTGAGCGGTATTTTTTAATCAGGTCCTTAAAATCGATTATTGAGGGGATATCGCCGTTGTATATGACGTAGTAGCGCGTGTTGCTGTCCATGATAAGATGATAGCAGGTATTTATATCGGAATATTCCCTGGTTATCACTTTGACCGGGGGGAATTTCATGCCGGTAAAGGGGCCATACCGGTCAACATATTCATCGAGGCTGTCCTCTTCATTGCTGTAGATGATGGTCGTTCGCGCTCCGGCAGAAAAGGAGTTGCGCAGGGTAAAATCAATGATCCTGAACCTTCCGCCGAAGGGCAGCATATAGCGTGACCTGCCGTCGGTAAGGGACAGCAGCGAGTTGTCCCTGGGTGCCGGATAGGATATTATGGTAACGTTGTCCATGGTGGTCCTGAAAATTTATCCTTCATGACATTATCAGATAATAAAAAAATCAATAAAAAAATTGTTATTGAATAATGCCTTCAGGAGTTTATTGTCAGAGCTGATGAACAAGCAGGAAAAATATTACACTGTAACGGTGCTCCCCGCGGGGGATACAATCTCCTGTTCGCCGGATGCCCTTTTGCTGGATGTCCTTGAAGACGGGGGTTACCCCGTGTCCGCGCCCTGCGGCGGCAGGGGCCGGTGCGGCAAATGTGGCATCAGGGCAGAGGGCGCCCTTTCTCCCGTAAGCCGGGCTGAAGAAGAGCTGCTTCACGACCGGTCTCTGCGGCTTTCCTGCATGGCGCGGGTACAGGGGGATGTTGTTGTTGATATGCCGAAGGATGAGGCCGTCCTGCATCTGCCTTCACTTGAGCTGGACAGGGCAGCGGCATACTGCATCGCGGTTGATATCGGGACCACAGTGGTCAAGACATCCCTGGTGAACACTGAGAGCCGGGAGCGCTTTCCCCTGGCGTCATTTCTCAATCCTCAGCGGCGTTTCGGCCATGACGTGATATCCCGAATAGCGGCCGCGTCTGACCCGGCGTCCGCCCGAAAAATGTCCGGTCTTCTCCGCAATGAGCTGAAAAGGCTTGTGCGGGCAGTGATGGGCCGATATTCACTTTCTGAAAAAAATATCAGTACCATGGTGTTTTCGGGGAATACCACCATGATGTACCTGCTTCTCGGGCTGGACTGCGCGCCACTGGGTGCGCACCCGTATCGCGCCGCGGTTCTTGATTTTGACGATGGCATGAAGGGCCTGCCTGTTGAGAGCGGCATAAACCCTGAAACGGAATTACTGGCGCTGCCCGCGGCCTCTGCTTTTCTGGGAGGCGATCTGGTGGGAGGGCTCGCGCTGGTGCATGAACAGGGAATCCGTGAACGGGCTTTTTTTATCGATATCGGGACCAATGGCGAGATGTTTCTCCTGGACGCCAGGGGCGACGTCTTCGCGACTTCGTGCGCCATGGGTCCTGCCCTTGAAGGGATGAACATTTCATGCGGCATGACCGCGGCTGACGGGGCGGTTGACCATGTCAGGTTTGATCAGGGCCGTTTCATCTGTTCTGTCATAGGGCAGAAGGAGCCGGTCGGTATCAGCGGCACCGGCCTGATTGATGCGATCGCTGTGATGCTCGGCCTGGGGGTGATTGACCGGGACGGGTCGTTTTCAGGCGATCAATCCTCTGCGGCTGGCGCATATGATCCGGGCGCGCGCGTCATCCGCCTTGCTGAACGCGTTTCAGTCAGCCAGAAAGACATCCGCCAGGTGCAGCTCGCGAAAGGCGCAAGCCTGGCAGCGGCTCAAATTCTTGTGCGCGAATCGGGAATGCCTGCTGAAGATATCAAGGATGTGTTTATTGCCGGCGCGTTTGGCGAACACCTCGACCTGGACAATTTCAGGCTCCTTTCATTTCTGCCGGCATTCCCTGAAGCGCGATGGCATTTTCTGGGGAATACAAGCCTTGCTGCCGCGGAGGCATATTGCTGTGACGATGCATTCAGGCGGCTTGCGCGGCAGCTTCGCGACCGGATCAGGATAATTGAGCTTTCATCCCGCCAGGATTTTAACGATCTTTTCCTTGCCAGCCTGGACTTTTGATCATTGCCGCATAGCCCCTCACCGGATGATTCAGGGATAATATATGTTATATTCTTGACAAAAGCTGCCGATTTGCCTTCATCTGGGTACAAAAAGTTCCGGGGGAATCCATGAGCGAACAAAAGAGAGAACAATGGGGATCTAAAGTCGGTTTTGTCCTGGCGGCTGCCGGTTCAGCCATAGGACTGGGAAATATCTGGAAGTTCCCCTATGTAACCGGTGAAAACGGCGGAGCGGCCTTTGTTCTCATCTATCTCATTTCTGTGGTGCTCCTGGGGCTTCCGATTATGATCGCGGAACTGGTTATCGGCCGGCACACGGAAAAAGACCCGGTCGGCGCGTTCAAGGCAATGCTTGGCGGCACGGGATGGGTCATCATCGGGTATATGGGCGTTCTTTCGGGATTTTTCATTCTTTCTTTTTACAGTGTCATAGGCGGATGGACTCTGGGGTATATTGTGAACAGCATTACCGGCCTGACCTCTTCGCTTAAAGACGTTGGGACTGCCAAAGTCGCTTTTAATGAGTTTACGCATGACACCGTTATGGTCGTTTTATATCATTTTCTGTTTATCGCCGCCTGTGTTTTTATAGTGATCAGGGGCATTAAAAACGGAATTGAAAAGTGGAGCAAGGTGCTCATGCCGCTGCTTTTTATAATAATTATTGTGCTGATTGTCAGGGGCCTGTCAATGGATGGCGCTATTGACGGAGTGGCTTTTTTCCTTAAACCTGATTTTTCCAAAATAAACACCGATTCCGTTCTGTCCGCTCTGGGGCAGTCCTTTTTCAGTCTCAGCCTTGGCATGGGCGCTATTATCACCTATGGAAGCTATCTGTCCCGTGAGGACAAAATCCTCCATTCGGCAATATATATTGTCATTCTTGATACCGTGATCGCGATCATGGCAGGGCTCGCGATTTTTCCCGCGGTGTTTGCCATGGGGCTCAATCCCAACAGCGGGCCCGGCCTGATCTATCACGTCATCCCCGCGGTATTCGCGAACATGGCTTATGGCGGTGTTTTTGCCACGCTGTTTTTCATGCTGCTTTTTATCGCTGCCCTGACCTCTGGCATATCCCTGCTCGAAGTTGTGGTTGCCTACATCACCGATGAGAAGGGATGGAGCAGAAAAAAGGCGGTGTTGATTTTCGGGACGGTGATATTTCTGCTGGGTGTTCCTTCAGCGCTTTCCTTTAATGTCATGGAGAACATCACTGTTTTCGTTGGTAATAATTTTTTTGATTTCATGGATAAGCTGACGTCGAATTTCATGCTTCCCATAGGCGGATTTTTTATAGCCATTGCCCTGGGGTGGAAATACGGCCTGGATAAGACAATGCACGAGCTGGACCCCGACACCAGGATTATTTCCCTGAAGGAGCTCTGGGCGTTTACCATAAAGTTTGTGTCGCCGATACTGGTTCTGCTTGTGTTTATCTTTAACTTTATCAGGCAGATTGGGGACTGATCTCTTCAGCCTTTTTTTCGGGCGGCCTGTTTTTTATTTTTATGACCGTTCCCGCTGCCGTGAACACGGTAAACATCGCTGCGACCGGTATCATGATGTGCAGTATAAAAACCGGGAGTATTTCCTCGGAATAAATCTTGAACACCGGCTTTGATGCCAGTTCAGGGAATATCGTTCCCGCATTGAACGTGGCAACAATCGCTCCGACTGCAGCGACCAGCATGATAACCGAAGGATAAATCAGTATCCGTGAAAGCCAGGCCGCTTTTTTTCTTTTTTCAAAGGGAAAGAGTGCGATTACCGCGATAAAGATCAGCGCCGCTGCCAGGAGCGCATATTTTGCATACTGCGCGCATGTTGCCGCGATCATTACTATTTCCATTGTTTCAGCGGATTTGCCGGTGAGCGCAACGGGCTTCATCCTGACGATCCCGTCCTGGATGGAGAGATTGATCTTATCGAGGTATGACCTTCCCAGGCTTTCGGCAAGCCCGGATTCGGAAAATTTGAATAGATTGACAAACACATCCCTTTTCTGAAGGTCAGGGATTTCCTGTATCTTATCGACGAATATTTCACTTAACAGGTGCCGTTTCTGGCGTATGCCGTTAACTTCCTCCTCTATCCAGAGGCTTACCCTCAGCTCGGGCAGTGCAATTCTTAATGTGTCCATGAACATGGGCAGGTTGATATTGAAGGGGTTTCTGGCAACATTCCCGGCCTCTACCTGGTCCCGGTATGTAGTCATAAAAGAGATCATCTTTTCTATTTCAGTTTTCATCCCCTTTTCAATGACTTTTGTGTTCAGTTCATCGGAAAGGATCGGGCTGACTATATCAAGATCGGAATAGATTTTTCCCAGAAGCGAATTCTCATGGGACATGATTATTTTCTGAGCCTGTTCCTCTTTCTTCTGCAGGGTCTTTGCGGTGTCCTCAAAAATTTCTTCGGCATCATCCAGGTCGTCTTCTGCCTGGTATATGACATCCCTATTTTCTTTTCGGTATGTTTTTACTTCATCAATAAGGGAGTCCAGTTTTTCAAGTTCGATTTTTTTATAGTTTTTAAATTCATTTTCGTTTTTAAAGACATCCGGCGCTTTTTTCCAGGTAAGCCGTGACAGTTCGTTTCGCTGGGAAGTGAGAGCATCAAATCGTTCTGTTTTATTGATATGCTGGTAGTAGTCTTTTTTTTCTTCATAATCGCTTTTTACGCTCTGATACTGGCGCCTGTATGAATCGAGCTGGACCTGCTCTTCAATTTCATTTTTAATTCTGGTTTCAAGGTCCCATCGTGTTGCTTTAACGAACGTTGCGATAAGATCCGAGTTTTTTAATATGCCCGTGTAAAAATCACTGGAGGTCAAAAGGAAGATCAGAAGGGCCGTGAGCATGAAAAGGGGGAACAGAATAAGCGCCTTTATCGCTATCGCATGAAAAAAAAACGACGCGGCTTTACCCGGTTTTTTCTGATTTTCAACAGGAACTTGTGGTATGTCAGTTGTTTCCGTCATGATGAATACCCTTTTTTTATTTGATTGAAAAAGAATTACTAAAAATGGCGGGCCGGTCAAGCGAAATATTAGTGTAGTTTTCAGTTGTTATTTTTTTACGAGGTATAATATAAGGGAACCTCTATAAATTACATTTTTGATGTTCCCTTGTGGGCACAATATCTGATAAAATCAGGAGTTATCATATTTAATAATAATGAAACTCCTGATTTTTAGAGGTGCCCATAACTTATAATGTCACAAGCATCCCCGATTGAATTATTGGCGGCATCGCAATTTTATTACTTGACTAAGGCGTTGTCAGCATTACTGAATAGAGCATTACGCGGAGTAAATAATGAGAACACCGGTTTTATCCGTCATTATTATCAGTCTGATGTTTTTTTCTTATGGGTGCAAAAAAACCGATAAGGAACTTCTGTCCCAGGAAATGAAACTCGCCGCCAGCTCAGGGCTGAACAAAAAGATCGCAGCCTTAAAGGACAGGCTCGATGACGCTGAGACCGATTTCCAGCGCGCTGAAATATATACCGATATCGCGTCCATTGAATCAGAAAAAGGGGACCACTCTTCCTGCCAGAAGAGCTCCAGGCAGGCGATCAAGTTCCAGCCGAACCAGCACCGCTCCCACTATCTTCTGGGAAGGTCCTACCTCGCAGCGGACCGCGTCGATGAAGCTGAAAAGGAACTCCTCGTTTCCATTGATTTAAACGCGTCATATGCACCTGCCCATTTTGAGATGGGTAATGCTTATTACCGCAAAAAGTTGTACCAGAAGGCCCTTGAGGAATACGAAATTACGGTCGATCTGGAACCCGCTCATTATATGGCCCATAACAATACCGGCGTGATCCAGAGCTTGCTGGGCAACCAGAATGCGTCCCTTCAGGCTTTCCGGAAAGCGGTGGCGGCCAGGCCCGACTTTCCGCAGCCATATAAAAACATGGGAATCATCTATGATATATATCTTAAAGACCGCTCGTCTGCCATTGCCCAGTACCGCAAATACCTGGAGCTGCGCCCTAACAGCCATGACCGCAGGCTGGTCAAATCCTGGATAGAAAGCCTCGGCGGGTGAGCATGAAGAAATCATTGATCATAATCCTGCTGCTGGTTGTCTCATTCGCGGTTCTTTATTCGGATGAAGGGAAAATTCGGCTCGCTGTTGCCCAGTTCGATGATTCGCTCACCCTGGCCTCTGAAAATATCAGGGCAGGATCTGCGGTGACCTCGATACTGGAACAGAAATATTCCGGGATAGACCGGTTTTACGTGCGCGACCGCGACGCTATCGGCGATTATCTTGACAGCATCGCGCGGGTCCAGCTCGGGCTCGCACAGCCGGACATGCTGAAGACATCATCCCGGGACCTTAAAATCGACTATCTGACCGTGGGAACGGTCTCCCGTTTCGGCGACCGCTATGAGATTGATGTGAGGACCATTAATATAAATACCTGGAAGATAATCCATGCCCGGGGATGCAGCATGTACAGCATCAGCAACGGCGTTGACGATATCGTATGGTATATTGACAGGCAGTTTACGCCGGACTATGTACGGCAGCGTGATGAATCAACCGTGACCAGGCCTGTTGTCACGGTACACAAATTCAGGGACGATAATCATCTGGCGGCAAAAACCGGGTACGGGGGTGCTTTTGCCGAAATTTTAAACAGCAACCTGGGTTCGTTTTATTTGATCACCACGGTGGAACGCACCTACACCAAGGCCCTCGTGAATGAAAAGATGCTCGAAATGGCCGGTGTCATAGAAAATGACGGGTCTGATTCAAGCTTCAGCCTTCAGGGAATCCAGTACAAGCTCACCGGCGAGATCAATGTTTTTGATGATATGATCTGCGTGAACTACCGCGTCCATGACACGGTAGAGGGAAGGGTCATACACCTGGGAACGCGGGAAATCGCTTCAGCCGCAGGCCTCAGGCCCGCCGCCCTGGATATAGCGCTGACCGTTGAAGACCTGCTGAACAACCGCATCGGGACCCTGAAACTCGAGAGCGTGCCCGAAGGGGCTGAAGTATTCATTAATGACGAGCCCTCCGGAGCGGCGCCCCTGGTCATCGCCCTTCCCCGCGGATTTCATTCGATCATGGTCCGGCAGAGCGGGTACGAAACGCACCGGGAACAGGTTGAGATCAAACCGCGGGAAATCGAAGTCAGAAGGATCGAGCTCGCTCCCCTGAGCATGAAACTGATCGAAGAAGCATACCTGTACGAAAAGGCGGGCAAATGGGAGGAAGCGGTTGACACCTACAGCAGGTTTATCGATGCCTATGGCGACACGAGCGACGCGGACAGCGCCTATTACCGCAAGGGCCACATTGAGATGATCAATCTCAAGCGTTACAGGGATGCGCTTGCCACGTTTACCGCGCTGGTTAACCGCTACCCTGACACGATGACCAGGGCCGAAGCCTACTACGGCCTCGCGCGGACCCATTTTCTCATGGGCAATAGCAAAGAGGCAAGGGCAGTACTGGATTATCTTCTTGAAAAATACAGCGACACTTATGCGGCTGAAGAGGCCAAAAAGATTCGCCAGCGTTTATAAGGAAACTGAAATGAAAATTGAGACCCTGCTCTGGCTTTTCCCGGTGATCTTTATGATCCACGATTTCGAAGAGGTGATTTTTCTGAAACCCTGGCTCAGGCGCAATAAGGAATCTCTGGCGGAAGCGTTCCCCTTTTTTGCCAGGGTGATGGCCCATATCGACGGGCTGTCAACGCCGGCCTATACTCTGGTCGTTGCCGAGGAATTCCTCCTCCTTTCGGCTGTAACCCTGGTCTGCGCGGAATTTGAGCTTTTCAACGTGTTCGCGGCTGTGCAGCTGGTCTTCATGGTCCATCTTATCGTCCATGCCGCGCAGGTCATTCTCATCAAACGCTACGCGCCCGTAATTGTCAGCACGCTTATTGCCGGAGTGTACTCGATGTACGCGCTGCAATATCTTTTCCTCAACGGCCTTCTGTTTTACCGGCATGTGCTGATTTTTTCCCTGATCGCGGCTGTTTTCTTCGGGCTTAACTTCATGGTCGCCCATTTTCTGGCCTCGTATTATGACTTAAAGATGAAGCCGGGAGAATAGGCGGTGAAGACAACGAAAAACATCCTTTTTTACGCGTACATGGCGACCACTACCGGTTTCATACTTCATGAAATGGACGCGGTGTACTGGAAGGAGTGGGAGCTTTTCGGGATCACCAGGGATTACCCGGGGCTTATGGTTTTCATCCTTGCCCATGTTCTGATACTGCCGGCCGTTTTCTGGGGCATGGCCAATCTGCATCGCAGGCAGGGCCTGATGATCTCGCTGGTCATGGCGTGCTTCGGCATGGCCCATTTCTTTCTGCACGCGGTCCTGGGAAAGGGCTATTTCGTCACCGGTTTTTCATCCGGTATCATTAACGCGATTTTTATTGTCTCAGCGGCGCAGCTTTATCTCACCATAAAACTGTTAAAACAGAAGGAGGCCGGGGCGCAGTAATGGTTGAAGTAAGGGGGCTGCAAAAACATTTTAAAACGCGCAAGAAGGGCCTGTTCGACCGTCCCGGCATCGTAAAGGCGGTTGATGATGTCTCCTTCAGCATTGCCCGCGGCACGACCCTGGGCATGGTCGGGGAAAGCGGCAGCGGCAAGACGACCGCGGCGCGCGCGATGCTCCGGCTGGTGGAGCCCGATGCCGGGACCATACTCGTGGACGGGACCGGGGTGCACGCCCTTGACCGCAATGAGCTGCGCGTGTTCCGCAGAAACATGCAGCTGGTGTTTCAGGACCCTTACAGTTCGCTTGACCCCCGCATGACCGTGGGCGCCATTGTTTCAGAGCCCCTGAGCATACACACCGCGCTCGGGAAGGCCGAGTTGAGGGACCGCACCAGGGAACTGCTGAACCTGGTCGGCCTGGGCAGGGAACACCTTGACCGCTATCCGCATGAATTCAGCGGGGGCCAGAGGCAGCGTATCGGCATCGCGCGTGCTATAGCGCTCAACCCGAAGTTTATCATCCTTGACGAGCCGGTGTCGGCCCTCGACGTTTCGATCCAGGGCCAGCTTCTGAACCTGCTCAACGAGCTTCAGGACAGGCTCGGCCTCACATACCTCTTCGTGGCCCATGATCTCGCGGTGATCGAACATATGAGCAGCCGCATTGTGGTCATGTACCTGGGCAGGATTGTCGAGGACGCGCCCAAGGAGGTCCTGGCAGCCGAGCCGCTTCATCCGTACACGAAAAGCCTGATGCGGTCCATACCCGATGTAAGGCCGCAGAAGCACGGTTTCGCCGTTCTCAGGGGGGAAATCCCCTCTCCGGAAAATCCGCCCTCAGGATGCCATTTTCATCCCCGCTGCCCCCATGCGATGGACATATGCAGGCAGGAATATCCCGGCGAAAAGGAAGTCGGGTCATCTCGCGTACGGTGCCACCTTTACTGAAAGGAGCCGGTGAATGGCCCTGCGCAATAACATAAAGAACGGCGCGATAATAAAATCACTGCAGATCGCGGCCGCGTTGCTTTTTGTCATCCCCCTGCTGTCTGCCCCCCTTGCTTCGTATGATGAAGTCGACCGGCTTGAGGAGCTGCTCCGCATCGCCAGGGAAAACCCGGTAGAAGAAAAGGCCCGGGAAAATATTTACCTGAAGGATGATATTCTCTACTGCACCGGAACGGGCAGGGCCGCCCGTGAAAACAACCGCGCCGCTTCGTTCATGGAATCCGGTGAATACCGGAAAGCCGCGGATATCTTTGAATCGTCGCTGGCGGAGGCCGCGCTGTTTTTCCCCTTCAGGTATAATCTGGGGACCTGTTACGTGCGTCTGCTTGATCTTAAAAGGGCCATGCTTAATTTCCAGAAGGCAAAACTCGTGGTCCCGGAATTTTCGAAAACGTACCTTCAGATCGGCCTGATCTACCAGCAGTGGGACCGGGACAGCGAGGCGATTGAATATTTCAGGGAGGCGCTGAGGAGAAACATCAAGGAGCTTGAGACTTTTGTGATGATCGGGGACGTGTATTTCAAACGCAACCAGCTCGAAATGGCGCAGAAATATTTTGATACGGTCCTCCGCGTTGACCACCGGTACCCCAATGCGCTTCTGGGCAGGGGCAAGATTTATTTCAGGAGGGGCCAGTACATCAAGGCAATCGTGATGCTGAAGTCAATCGACACATCACGCCCTTATGACAAAGCCCTGCACTATTATTTTGCCGAGTCCTCTTTCAAGCTCAGGGACTACAGGACCGCTGCCGAACACTATGACATCCTTCTGAAAAACCGCAACGACCGTTTTTTTCTGACCAATTCGCCTGCCCTGATCAAACACAAGCTCGAGATAAGCAGGCGGCTGGCGACCAGGGAATAGCTTCAGATGAGGAATGATATCCTGAAATACAGGGTCTGATCGAGTTTTTTCGTGTCGTCAGGAACCCGGTTGTTGAATTCCCGCTTATATCCGCCGATCAGGTACAGGCCGCTTTTGCCGCACCCGGTTTCCGTGTCTTTTACTCCGGGAATGGTGAAGGATGTTATTTTGACCTGCAGAAACGTGTCGATATTAAACCGGTAGTTTTCGCCGTCGTCAAACGCGGGAACATAAAAGGCGACAAACTGCAGCAGGAGCGGGTCCACCGGCGTGACCTTGAGCCTGAACCGGAACGACGCTCTGGCCTCGTGCTCTTCTTTCTGCGCCGAATATTTTTCGTACTGGTACACCGGGGCGGCGCTGAAGTCCGGGGCCCAGTACCGGTTCCTGAATATGACCAGCTTCGCTCCCGCGCCGGTGTTGTTCCTGAACAGGAGCCTGCTCATCTCGTTGAATTCACCGGTTGAAAAGATGAATATCTCGATCCTCGGATGCACATAGTGGTCCAGGTTGATTATGCCCTGGCCTTTGTGCTCGCTCAGGACCGAACCGCTCTCACCGTAAAAGGTCTCGTAATGCAGGCTCAACGCGGTGATGCCGTTGTTGTAACTGACCGAAGCCGAGCCGTTGATGGAAAAGACATCGCTGTTGCCGAAATTTTTGATAAGGCCCGCGCTTATCGACGAGGTTATTTTTTTTTCGTCAGGGCCCTTCTTTTTCAGGGGATCGAGTGAGAACAGAACTGATGCTATGGACCGCTCCGGTCTGTCATTCGGGAGCGCGGCGGTTTCTTCTGCTGAGTCCCGGGCAGGAGGCTGAAGCTCGGGGCCGGCTTCCTGTGCGAGCAGGGGAATGGAGAGGGATATCAGGGTTAAAAATATAATTGTCGAAAGGATTGATGCTCCCTTCACTAGGGCCTCCTTGGTTATTCAATAATTATACGTGATATTTCGACTTTGTAAAGGTTGTGAAGGTTTTTAAGCATTTTTCTGACGTTTTTTATCATTTCCCGGTCGGTTGACCTCCTCTGAATGTAGCGCTCGATCTCGTCAAGCTGCGCCTTGAGGTGGTCTCCGATGTCTTCAAGGTCGCGCGCAATGGCCATTGAGGATGCGGGCCTGCTTTCACGCCTCATTTTTTTCATGTCAGCTTCAACCTGCATCTGCATGCGGATCTTTTCTTCTTCATCCTTGATGATTTTGTTGAATATTCTTTCGGAAACGATGTTGAAGTTGACGGGTTGTATCACATCATAGAGCCGGGTGAAGAGGCCCCTTTCCTGGTAAACATCTTCCGGAATAGTCAGCATGGTATACTGGTCATGCATTAGGGAATTGGTTTTGCTGTTGCAGAAAATGTCGCACGAGAAGGGAAGCCAGTCAGCGTTGATTATCATCTCATCAGGGAACTGAATGATCTCCTCATTGAGTATTTTCACTCTTGTTGTTGTTATATATGCCTGAACATTGATCTGCAGTTCCGAAATTCTTGTATAATTGTAATTCTTGAAATTTTTCGATATCTTTGCAGCGGCGTTGATTGCCTGGCCGGGTTCCGCGAAATAGGCCATGATTTTTCTGCTCGCGATCTGCGAAATAATTCCCTTGTTTTCCTCGACAATTGACGAAACCAGCGATTTCAGCCGCATGTTGAGGTTGATGCGCTCGGTCAGGTTGTATTCGGTCTCATCCTTGATCTTGAACAGATCAATGGTCAGGAGGGTGACTTCACTGGTCGGGATGGGCGGCTCGGCTTTGTCTTTATCGCGCTGCTGTACCAAGATATCGATATCGGTCGCGTCGAATTTTCTGAAGATGTTCACCACGAAATTGTCGATTTCCTTGAGGTCTTCCTCGGGAAGTTTTTCGATAATGGGGATGATATCGCCCGACATCCCGTATTCTTCTTTGAGCAGTGATATAAGAAAGAATGCGAACTCGACCGAACGGAGCTCTCCCATGATCGTGAGAATGTCGCGCTGGATCACCTTGTTTTTAATGATGAGCATGTCGCGCACGAATCGGACCGCGTCCCGGTCCCCCAGTTTTACCAGAAGAAGGCAGGCATAGATGCGCACTTTGATTCCGGGGTCTTTAAGATATTCCTGAAGGTGCCGTATCATGATTCTTTTGTTTATGTCAGCGTTCAGGGACAGGATGCTTCCCATCGCCCTGATGATCACGTCTTTAGGCTGGTTTTTTTCAAAAGTGGAGAACAGGTCGTTGAGATACTCGATGTCGCCATCGAAACCCCCTTTTCCTATGCCGAGGACCGCCATGTTCCGCATTTCCTGGTCAGTGTTGCTTTCAATGATTTTTTTCAGGATGCCGTTTATGGTGGCGTTTCCCGCTATGTCCCGCTCCAGCAGAATGGCGAGCAGGGATTTCAGCGTGGGTGTCGATTCCGCGACACGGGGATTCAGGTAATCAATGATTATGTTCATGGAGCGCTGTTCATGAAACAGTGAGAGAAGGTTAAGCGCGGTCTTCTGGTCGTCCTCTGAACCGGTGGTGAGCATGACTTCAACTTCACCGAGCATGTATGAATAGTTGAGCACTGACAGCGCGTGTATTGACGCGGCAAGCAGCTCCTCATCAGGGTATTTCTTCAGGTAATTGTAGATGTTCACCAGGGTCGAGGCCGCTTCATTGATCATCAGCCCCTCGATGATTCTGCAGAGCCTGATTATTCTCTTTCTGAGATACCGTTTTTCGAACCTGAGGTCGTCGATTCGTGTGGCCGAGTTCTCGCGGGATTTTTTATCGCTGTCATAGAGCACCTGAAGAAGAAGGGCGAGGTCTTCCTCTTCGGTTTCGCTGATATAGGTGACCCATTTCGCGATGTCGATAAACACTCCCTTTATTGACGATACGTTTTCGTTGAGCAGGAATGAAATGATGTTCTTTTTGATTTCCGGCGTGAATTTTTCAAGGATCAAGCTCCTGATGCGCTGGAATGATTCGGGGTAGCTCTTTTCGATCACTTCGCGGATCATGAACTCCTTGCGGAACATCTCGAAATATGATTCCAGCGTGACAATGATGTAATTGAAGAGCTTGTCCCTGAGGATATGGAACTGCCGTGTCTTGATGTCCTGGGAAAAGTATTTGATGAAAATATCGATTATAAGCTCGTTCTCTCCCTCGGTTTCGGTTGAGAGCGCTATGAGGCTGCGCAGAAGCTTGTCCGGGTCTTTAAGGCGCCTGATATTGGAATATATCGTGTACATGACCATTTTGGCCAGCTCCTGGTCCCGAGAGGTGAGGGCTTTCATTATGTATACGAGAAATTCCCGGTGGTTGCAGGCGATCATCGCGCTTATAAAAGCGACTTTTACCTGCCTGGAATAGGAGTCGAACCGGGGCGCCATTTTTCCCAGCAGCACCCTGATGTCAAGGATTGACTTGTCTTCATTTTCCGGGGAGTAGGTGTAAAAACCTTCCGGGTCGGTATTTGCCTTTCTGGACGATTCGTCAAGGTCGCAGCCGAGCATGAAAAGGGCCCGGTATACGGCATAGGTTATTTTTTCGTCGTTGCGCTTGAGCAGGTCTTCATACGGTGATATGACCGCAAAAGATGAAAGCGCGGTGACCGCCAGGGGGACCAGTGATTCATGCACTTTTTCGTCTTTGATCAGGGAAAGCAAATAGTCCCTTACTTCCTCTGAATCTCTGCCGGCGTTTTTGAGCACCCTGAAGGTTTTTTGCATCACCGGGGGAGATAACGGGGTTTCCTTGTTTTGCTCAATTAGATCCATTAAAAAGGGGATTTCTTTTCCCGTCTGGCTTTTCCTGATGCAGCCGAGGATGAGTATTTTTTCCTTATCGGTAATGTTTGTTTTAAAGAGGCCGGTTAACGCATCAATGACCGAGGGGTCGTCAAACTGGACAAGGGTCTCGATGGCGCTGGTGCGGATGCTGTCGGTTTTTTCGAGTTCTTTTAAAAGGATGGTGCGGCCGTTTTCGGTTTTTAAAATGGCGAGAATTTTATGAAAAGCGATGCGTTCATAGGGGACCAGCCTGAAGTTTCGGCTGATTTCCATTTTGATTGTCTGTAAAAAGCTTTTTTCTCCGACCACGGGCCCACCTTCTTAAACACATTCAATAATATTCTCGGGTGAAAAGCAACAAAAACTTATCTTCTCGAGTGCGGTTCCCCGGAAATTATCAGAGAATTTGTGTTGACTGCCTGTCCGCTGCACTGCATATAAAGGAATCATTCTTGCTGGAGTTATTATTATGATTATACCCGTAATAATGGCCGGCGGAGCCGGCACCAGGCTGTGGCCCATGAGCAGGGACGAGAAGCCCAAACAGTTTTTGAACCTTTCGGGAAAAGGGACTTTGCTTGAGGAGACCATCGCGCGTCTTTTTTCCCTTAAACCGGAGAATCTCGTGGTTGTCACGTCCAAAAAATATGAAGCGCTTTCTAAAGACGAGATAAAAAAATGCGGCCTTAACGGCGTGGTCCTGTGCGAGCCCAGGCCCCGGAATACCGCGGCCGCGGTCCTTTACGCGGCGCTGTACTGCGAGCGCAGCATCGGGGGTGACGCGGTAATGATTATCCTCCCTGCGGACCATTACATCAAACAGCGGGAAACTTTCGCGGATGTTTTAAGGACCGGCGTGGCCGAGGCTGAAAAAGGGCACCTGGTCACGATCGGCATCCTGCCTTCATACCCGGAAACCGGGTACGGCTATATCAAGGCCCTCGAAAATGAAGGAAACGTCCGCACCGTGGACCGTTTCGTTGAAAAGCCCGACCTGGAAAAGGCGAAATCATATGTCTCGGCAGGCGGCTATTACTGGAACAGCGGCATCTTTTTGTGGAGGGTCTCGTCCATCCTTGATGCCTTTAAAAAATACCTGCCGCATTTTATCGAGATCTTCGCGCCCCTGACGAAATTTTCTCCCGGCGAGATATGCTCAGATTCACCTGATGTCTGGGACATCAAGAACGGCATCTTCAACGCGCTCGACTCTGTGTCCATTGATTACGGTATTATGGAGAAATCGGACAATGTGGTCGTGATCCCCGCTGATTTCGGGTGGGCCGATCTGGGAAGCTGGAAATCCATTGACGACATCCTTGCCCCTGACCCTGACGGCAACAGGGCCCCGGACCGGGAAAAGGGGGTTTTCGTGGGCAGCAGCAACTGTTCGGTGTTTTCAGAGGGCCTCCGGATATCGGTCGTGGGGCTTTCCGATATCGTGGTTGTTCAGGCCGGGGATGAAATTCTGGTCATAAACAAGGATTCGTCACAGGACGTGAGAAAAGTAGTGGACATAGTAAAAAAGCGGTAACATACCTTTTATTCATGTGCGCGTGATATTATGGGTGAACCCGGAAAAACAGCGGTCATCGTGAAAAAATCCTGCCGCGTTCTTTTTCTCTGGATCCCGGTTGCATGTCTGACCCTCGTTTTCGTTGTTGTTCTCGCAGCAGGAATTTTTCTCACTCCCCAGCGGGCCGAGAGGCTCGCGGTATCAGTATTTTCCACGCTGAGCACGGGTTCCCTTTCCCTGAAGGTCGAGCGTTTCAGCCCGCTGAGCGCGGTCATCATCCGCGACATGGTCGTAAAAAGCGGGGATGACTTTGACCGCCTGCCATTACTGAAGATCAAAAAGATCGTGTTCCGGTATGATTTTCTGTCGCTGCTTGCCGGGCACCTGAATATCATTGAGGCCACAATAGATGAACCGGTCGTGATACTGCGCCGGAAACAGGGCGTGTGGAACGTCCGGAGGATCATTCTTCCCGGCAGGAAAGAACAGGACGAAGAGGATGAGCCCGCTGAAAAAAGCGACACCCTGCTGTCGCTTCCGGTTCCGGTAAAGGCATCGCTGAATTTTCTGGTCAAAAACCTCCAGGTCCAGGCCGACAGCAGCGAATATTCATCTTCGCTCAGGGGCGTCACGGTCCGTCTCGCCGCGGAAACCGGGCGCTTCAGAACCATCCCCTTTTCCCCTGACGCCGTTGATATTTTACGGAAAATAAATTTTATTGTAAATCCGCAGGAAACGATCGACGCGCGCTATTCATCCAGGGACCTGTCGGCCCATCCCCCCCTGCATCTCACCTGGGGCCTGGTTTTTGACAGGAACGTTAAGGCGGGCTTTTCCAGTTTTTTTAAGTTTGGCGGCACCGGGTCCGCGCGTTACCGGAACATCCTGCTGGCCCCGTTTGATTTTCTTGTCTCCTATGATGTTTCGTGCGATCCGAAAAAGGACCGGCTTGATATCAGCCATGTGCTGGTGCGGTGCAAGAATAAAACATGGATCAGGCTCACCGGATCGGTCTCTTCGCTGTCACGCCGGCCCTTTGCCGACATCAGCATCACGGAAAGTGATATTTCGCTGACCGATATCGATCATTACGTCAGGTCCCTGGCATCGCTGTCGCGCACGCGCGCGGCCGGCACGCTGTCGCTCGCTCCCTGGAGTATCAGGGGAGACGCCTCAGACCTGGCCATAACCGGGAAGCTGACGGCGCGCGACCTGTTTGTCAAGGTCAGGGAAAATTCACTTTCCCTTCCGCTGGCAACCATTGATGTTGCAGGCGGCGTGCGCGAAGGCAGGGGTGAAGTCGCTGCCGCGCTCAGGGCCGCGGCTTTTACCTATACGGTGCAGGGCAGCAGGTCAGGCCCCAACGGGCTTTCCCTTTCGTGCAGGGCCGCAACCGGGCCCGGATTTGCCGCGTTTACGGTCAGGGATTTCATCCTGAATTTTTTTGATCCCCGGTCAGGGGCCGCGGTCCTGTCGCTCGGCGCTGACGCCGGCGCGCGGCTGAAGCCGCTTGCGGGAAACGTCGCGATCAGAAAATGTATTGTGAACAAGGCCCCGCTTGAAGGCATGCTCCCCCCCCGGTTCAGGGAGAAGGTCGCGAAACTTGCCGTTACAAAACCGGTCAGCATTTCCGGAACCATATCGTTCGGCCTTGACGGCACCGCTGCTTCGGGCGGATGTTCTCTTGCCGCGGCAGTCCCCGATTACGGGCTCAATGACCTGAGCCTCACGATCGCGGCGCGTTTTGACACCGCGAGAAAAAGGCTCAATCTGGAAAGGACGCGTCTGTCAAGCCGGGCGTGGGACCTTGACCTGGCCGTCAAGGGAATGCTTGAACTGTCGGGAAAGACCGTTTCGGATGCGGACATGAATCTTTCGCTGAAGTTCAACTCGCCGCGTGAGAAGAATGTTTACGGGCCGTGGCTCTATCAGGGGCTGGTGAGCATGAACGCGTCGCTCAAGGGGAACCTCTCCCGGGGACGCTCATGGGGCACGCTGTTCATCAAGGGGATGAATATCAAAAACCGGGACAGCGGCCTCGAGGTCGCTGAAGTCGCGTGCGACTATCCCTTTGAAGTCATGTTCAGCCCGGACATGGCCGCTGAATCCCTTCTTGTTTCAGGAAAGGAAGAGATCATCACCAATGAATTTTTTAAAAAGAAGCCGAATTTCTTCGTGGGGTCGGTGAAAGCAAAACATCCGTCCCGCGATTTTACGTTTCAATACCTGCGCGACCTTTCAGCGGTCATGACGTTTGAAAACAATGTATTCACCATAACCGACCTCAGGGCCCATGTCATGGAAGGCGCGCTTTACGGACGGCAGATCGCCGTAAACCTGGGGAGCCTTGACCCGGCCGGCTCGGGGATGAAAAACCTCACCGGGAGGATCGAGTACCGCATGGCCGCGGACGTGACCAATATGAACATCGCGCTGCTTGACGACCCCGACCGGAAAGAGCGTGACCGGGACGCGAGCCTTTCCCTGAACGCGAGTTTCAGCGGCAGGGGCGTGAATGTGAACCGGGAGCTGACCGCTACGGGCTATGTCAACATCCACAAGATCGGAAAGAAATTCGCCAGCAGGCTCATGCGGGGCCTGAGCACCGAGAAGGGCAAGTCAAAGCTGGGGAGCCTGGGCCAGTTCGTTATGGACAATTTCATGCGCGTCAGGGGGTTCAATTTTACCCTGGACAGGGGCCTGGTGTACACGACCGTGCCCCTGAAGCCCGGGATATTCGGCTTCATCGCCGGAGTCGAAAACAACGTGGTCTCTTTTGACCGCCTGCCCCTGCAGGAATACCTGAAAAAAATTGCCAGGGAGGAATAGCCATGCCTCTGGGACGACATCTTGCGAAATGGACCTCGTGCGTCATGCTCTGCGCCTGTACCGGGTGCGCGAGCTGTCTGACCGTGGTCCCTCCGGACATTGCCATCACCGGGGAGAAAACAGCCATAGAACGGCAGATCGTGGGAGAGTACCGCGAGCTTGAAAAGAACGCCTGGGTCATCTCCACGGTGAAGACCCCGGTGTACGGGGTCAGAGCACGCACTGCCGGGGAGACGGGCGACGGCGGGCTCATGGCCGCGTTGCGGCTCCGGGAATATCATGACGAAAAGATAAGGAAGTACAAGGACGAAGGGGCCCTGGGAGAGGCCAGCACCGGCCTGATCTCATACCGGGGAGTTGGCCGGTATGAAAGAAATCCGGAAGAAAAGAAAAAGCTGCTTGCCGTGATCGAAGAGGAGAACAGGGCGCGGAGGATCATTTTTAGCCGCAGCGCCGCGCAGACGGGAATCGAGCCGGCCGAAGAAGACATCCTGCGGGCCGGGCGCTCATTCGCCGTGGAACAGGCGCGGACCGCCGCCAGGGGTGACTGGCTTCAGAACAGGAACGGGACCTGGAGCAGGAAGAAATGAAACGGGCATGCCTTGTCGTAACGCTTTTTCTGGTGCTGGCCGCGGCCTGTGACAGCGGGAAATCCCCGGTTGAGGTCCTGTTCAGCTACAGGGCCCTTCTCAACGAGGAGTTCAGGTTCGGTACCGGAAAGGAGATCCCGCTCACGGTCGAGAGTTCGGTTGAGCGGGACGGGATCATCACTCCCGACGGGAAATTCCTCATCTATTCATCAGACCGCCAGGACGGCAACTTCGACCTGTACCTCCGCCGGATCAGCGATATCACCCAGGTGAGGATCACGGTTCATCCCTCGGCGGACATCTCTCCGTCGCTGTCGCCGGACGGCAGGACCCTTGCCTTTATTTCGACCAGGGAAGACCCCGAGGGAGACGTGTACCTTGCGGACATCGACCCCGAGTCCATAATTGAAGAAGCGGAGAAAAAGGACATCCTCGACTATAAACTCAAATCAGTGAACATAAGCTCGCTGAGGGAAAAAGACACCGGGTCTGTCCGCCTGGTCAGCGACCACGACCCGGTGTGGTCCCCGAACGGGTCGCGGATCGCTTTTTCATCCAACAGAAGCGGCTCTGAAAATATCTGGCTTATTGACCGCAACGGCAAAAACGCGGTGCAGGTGACGCGTGACGGAGGCGTGTACCCCTGCTTTTCACCTGACGGCGGAAGGATTGTCTACATATCATATAAGAACAGCCGGAGCGGGGACCTGTGCATCCACGACCTGACGTCGAACCGTGAGACGTTCGTCCCGGCCCCGGGGCGGATCACGATGTACCCGGTGTTTATGTCCGGCAACGAAATTATTTATACGGCAATCGAACGGGACAGCGACGGCAACGGCGCCCTTGACCTCAGGGACGCGGCGCGCCTGTATTATATTGACCTCAAAAAAAATCAGTCATATCCTCTTACCCTTCCCTCGCAGTCGTGTTTCGCGGGAAGGTGGTACCCGGTTTACGGCACCGAACAGTACCGCGGAATAGTCATCTACTCGACCCAGAACGGGAGCAACATCAACCTCGCGCTTCTGCCCGATACGGGTATTATTCCGGTAAAAACCGGCGCGGAGTCGCAGCTGGAACTGGCCAACAAGTTTTTACAGGAGGAGGATGACCCCGACCGCTATGTGGCCTGCCTTCTGAGCGTGTATGACCACTTCGGTGCGAACAGCGACCTCCGGTCCCGGGTGTACACCGCGCGGGCCCTGGTCTCCGCGGGCCTCTACTGCGGCCGCACCGGGGACGTCAGCGGCTATGAATCAGCGGTTTCAAAGCTGGAACTGCTCAGCGCGGGTAAAAGCAGCTACGCGGGCGTGATGCTGCGTTTTCTCGGCTCGCGCTCTGACCCCGGTGCGGGCGGTAGAATTCTTGAATCGCATGTGAAAAAGGCCCGGCAGGCGGGGGATGATCTGCTGCCCTATGCGCTTGAAGACCTGGGTGATTATTATTACTCTACCGGCCGTCGGGTAGAAGCACTCAGGCTGTACCGGGAAATCACCGACAGCCATGTTTCCTTTGAACGTATGGCGGGCATCCACCGGAAATGCGCGTCAATAATTGAAAAAGACCTCGAACACGCGCTTTCACCGTCATCGCTTGTAGTTCTGGAAAAGGGGAAGTATTACCAGGTCAATGAAGTAATCCTGAAAACATGCGCCCTTGCCGAAGCGGTCAGGGACCCGGCGAAGAGGCGCGCCATGCTCGTGAAAAAACTCCGGGAACACGGCGATGACCGGCAGGTCAGGCCGCTCCTGCACTACTGCCAGGCCAGGGCCCTGTTTGAACAGGGAGACTCTGCCGGGGCCAGGGCGCTGCTTGTTGAGGCGCTCGGCCAGGCGCGTCCCACGACCCTTGTGGGTTACCTGGCCAATATTCTTCTGGGTGACATTGACCTGAAGGCCGGCGAGAATGACCGGGCAGCGGTTGATTATTACAACGCGCTGTACCGGTACCGCAACGAATGGAAAGACCCTGAAATAACCGGGCGGCTTGACCGGTTGATACGCTATTACGAGGAAAGGGGCCGTGAATTCAGGGAAGCCGGCAGGTACTCTGACGCGGCCGCTCTGTACCGGGATTACACCTCGCTCATGGGCTATATCCACCGCCTGGGCAGGTTCGAGGAGCTGTACAACCTTCACGCTCCCAGGGCCCATGTCCTGTATATCGACGCGGTACGGGAAACCGGGGAAAAGGGCCTGGACGATGTTGAAACCGCGTACCGGGAAAACCTTGCAAAGGCGCGCATGGATTTCGACAAAGCGCACCTTTACGGGCTCGCCTATATTCTGTGCCAGAAAGCCCTTGTCCAGGAAAAGAAGAACATCGGCTCCACCCCTTCCGAAAAGGTCGGCACCGCGGGCCTGGTCGCTTTTATGAAAGAGTCGCTGCTGCACTGCAACTGGTCGATTTTCATTGACGATTCCTTTGTGGATTCGTTCATCCTCCAGTGCTGGATGTATCAGTACCTTGACCTGAAACGTGAAAGCTCCGCCGATGACGACACCACCATAAGCAGACATTTTCCCGCACACCTGCTTGAAAAGAACATCCCCCTGCTTGAAAAGGCCCTTGAGATGAACAGTGAAGGCCGTGACCCGGATAAGGAGGGGGACATCCACCTCAACCTGGCCAACACGTATTTTCTGCTCAGGAATTACAGCCGCTCACTTTTCCATTACCGCAAGAGCTCGGAGCTGAAAAAGCGGTTTTCTTCGCTCACCGAAGAAGCGCTTTTTAACTATCACCTTGCCTACAGCCTGTGGCAGCAGGGGGAGGAAAAGCAGGCCGCGGGAATAATGGAGCGGGTGCTCCAGGCCTATTCATCCACGAATATAGCCGGGAGCGGCAGGCGCAACGCAGAGCAGTTGTATCTCCTGTACCGTTATAGTGCCCTGTTCAAGCGTGTGCAGGGAGAATACGCGAAGGCTCTCGACTGGTACGGCAGGATCATCGAACTGGCTGACCGGTACTCGCTGGCGATCGACCGGGCGCGTTATTACCAGGAGATGGCCTTCTGCCGCATGCAGACCGGCGATTATGCGGGTTCCGAGAAATATCTTTCGACCGCATGGGACCTGCTCTCCCGGTATCCGAATGACAGAAGGAAATACCCGCTGCTGATCAAATTTTTCGGCCTGGGACCTCTTCCCCTCTGGAACCTCTCGCTTGATTCAGTGGTCATCGGCGAAAGCAGGATCTTTCAGCCCCTGGACACCACGGACAAGAAACTCCTGAACCTCTCGCTTCAGTCCGAGCTCGCGGAGAAGCGGGGCAGCCTGAAAAAATCGTCCCGCTACCTTGAACAGAAGGAACGGCTCCTGCGCCGGTCGGGCCGGGACATGGACCTGGATGGTGCGGTGGCATGCCTGAACAATATTGGATATAACTATTACCGGAGAGGCAAATATGCCGCGGCGCTGGAATACTTTACCAGGGCCAGAAACGACGCGCTGAAACACGACAGCCAGGAAGGGATCTTCACCTCAACCATGAACCTGGTGAACTGCTATGCTTCAGCAATAGACAACAATATCACTCTGGCGGAAAATCCCCTGGATGCGATTGACCGCCTCGCGCTGGCCCTGGAATCCTATAAACAGAACTTTTACGATATGCGCATGAAAGAAGAGCGCAAACTGCTCGAGAAAAAAGCGAAGTCTGAAAAGAGAAAAGTAGCCGCTGCCGAGATCAACTCCCTGGAGGAAAAAATCGCGCAGGAAGGAAGCGAGAAAAACTTTTCGATTTCCGTGGCGCTCGCGGTGCTGAATTTTTACCGGGCCGAGCTCGCGCCCGGCTCCGCGCCAGGGCAGGCCCCGCTGCCGACCGGCGAGTACCTGCGGCGCGAGCAGGAGCGCTACCGGCTTTATTCGTCCTCGCTGGCCCTTTTTAACGACGCCGTAAAAGCCGCTCAAGAAAAAGGCGACCTTCGTTTGCAGGTAAAGCTTCTGCTCAACGCGGGCACCTGCCATGAAAAGATTTTCATGCACGACGAGGCATACACCGCGTATATCGACGCCAGGGACCTCAGCGAGAGGATCGCCGACCCGCAGTTGATGTTTCAGGCCTGTTTTCAGACAGGCATGTTCCTTGCCGGGCCGGGAAGAATCGTGGAGGGGGATGATTTTCGCGAAGCCGCGGCCGAACACTTTGACAAAGCCCTGGCCCTGGTCGCCGAAACGCCGCTTCTTTTCAGGAGCTCTGTTTCAATGGTTGAACAGCTCTGCGATGCTTACGTGAACATCCTTCTCGAAGAGGGGAACTATCCGGCCGCGTTCCTGATGTGCGATCATAAAAACGCCCTGGTCAGCGTGCTCATGTTTTACGTGTCAGGCCCGGAGCTCGCTGCGGAAGAAGACAGGAATGGCTACATCAGTTATGTCAGGGCCCAGAACGCGCTGATCGAATCAGGCTCCGTGCTCTCTGAAGCCCGTATCAGGGGGGATGATGAAGAGTCTGACCGGTATCAGCGCCTTGCCGGGAACTACCGTGATGCGCGCGCGCATCTGAACGCCCTTTATTCTCAGCTCAGACTGAAAGGCAGACGGTGCCCGTATGCCGTGCCCGCCCGCTTGCCGAATCTTCCCGTGTACCGTGACGCCGCTGTTAGTCGGATCATCGACGTCGGAAACACCCGCTCTGTGCTCACCCTGTTCCAGGGAAAACTGCAGGCCGGGAAACTGTCAACCGCGGCCGAAACCCCGTTCGTTACGTTCCCTGAGCAGGCGACGAAGCGCTTCCTGGTGCTGAACAGCACCCTGTTTGATCTGCTGAAAAAGGGACCGGCCATGAATGTGACCGCTTCCCCGGTGCAGCTCGTCGCCGGCCTGGAAGATATACAAGACGTCACCGGCGGGGACGGTTACCCCTGCGGCGGCGAAGCCACAGTTTATACGGAGAACGAAAAGCTTTTCAGCGACCCGGAATTCAGCGGCGATGAGTCCCTTCTCCCGGTATCATCAGCGATAACACAGACCGGGGATGCCGCGGCTGTTGCCGAGATGCTGTTCCGCGTCAGGTATTTCAGGCCCGAGTGCCTTGTGGCGCGGGTAAAAGAACCATCGTTTCGGGACCTGCTGCTGTTTGCCAGCGCGGCACGGTATGCGGGTATCCCCTGCGCGGTTACTGTTTCCGGGAACGATCTGAACGCGGCGCGGGCACTGATCAGTGACATTGCCGCCGCAGGTGCGGCGGAGGCCCTGCGCCGGGTTCCGGCAGGCGGCTTTACCGCGGTCCTTGGAGGCTGCGCATCCGCGGGTGCGCCGGCAGGCGCGGACGATAAGGCGCGCGCGCAGGCAACTGAGCGCGCGGAACAGCTGCTCGCGTCCGGCCGCGCGGATGACGCCCTGGCGGCGCTCATGCGGCATATCAGGGCCCTGCCCCGGTCTGAAAGGGCTTCGCTTTCGGCTGAGCTTGCCCGCGTGTATATGATTCTTTCGCGGTACGACCGGGCCCTGGAAGCGGTTTCATCCGGCCTTGAAACACTCCAGCCCGGAAACCGGTATTACCGCAAGCTCCTGTCGCTGAAGATATATCTGCTGCTTGCGCAGGGAAGCTGCGGCCAGGCACGTGAATTCATGTCCCTGAACGCACCGCATCTACAGGGTTTCGGTGACCCTGATTATTATTCCCCGGTACTCGCCCTGGGTGAAACAGGATCGGTTCCTGAAGGCATGAAAGAAAACCATGCCGTGAAAAAAAACTGCCTGGTTGAACAGGGAAGGCTCGCGCTGCTGCTGTCGCGGTATTGTGCCGCGTTCGGCCACGTGTCCGCGTCGCGGGGCATTCTTCAGGGAATAAAGGCTTTCCCCATGAGCACGAGGGAGCAGGCCGCCTGGTCGTCCCTGACCGGGATAAAAGTTGCCGGCACTGAACAGGAGGCAAAGGCCCCGGTCCGCGACGGGGCTTTCTGGCTCGATTTCTGTTTCGGCATTCACGAGTCAGTGAAGGATGGCACGTTTCATACGAAGGTGAGCAGCGATAACCGGGGAGAACCACTCGTTGCAAACATCCGCGCCCTGCCTCTTCCGCTGCTCAGGGCAAGGATGTTCTTCGCTGTTTCAAGGGCCCTTGCCGCTTACGGAATGCATGAAAAGGCTTATTCTCTGGCGAAAGAGGGGGCCGCTCTTGCGCTACTGCCTGAGGACAGCGCGCGCTATGAGCTGCTGCTGGCTGAAATAGAGGCCTCGGGCGGCCTGTTCAGCAGTGCCGGGACCCGCGTCAAAGCCCTTGATCCCCCTGCGGACACCGCTGACCGGTACTGGCTCGACACCATCAGGATGCGCATGGAACTCGCGCGCCTGGCGAAGCTTCCGGCCGCCACAGCGGCTGAGGGTGCTGCCTTTGAGAGGATGTTTCTCGAAGCCCGGGAAATGCTCAACCAGGACCGTTCGGTAATCGCGTTTCCGGGAATGGCCGAAATTACCGCGCGGCTGCATGATGAGTACATTCGCTTTAACATGGCCACGGGACACTATTCCCGGGCGCTTGCCGCATTTACGGAAAAAAACCTTCTGCTCTCCGGTGATGAAAAAATTTCGGGCCCGGACATTGAAAAGATCACCTCGTCCCTGGATACCCGTCTTCAGCCCGGTGATACGTTCGCGTGCATGGCTCGAAACAATGATGATGTCTTTTTCTGGCTTGTTTCAAAAAACGCGAAAAAGGCCGTCATCATTAAGGGCGGATTCACCCGGGCCAGGGATCTTGCGGACCGCTATTATGCGACCGTTAAAGAGCTGGGAAGTGTGGATGACATATCTTCGGGCCTGGAAGAGCTGTTCCCTGATCTTGTCAGGGACAGCGGCTCCGGGACCCTTTACCTCATGAGTGACCGGGACCTTTTCACGGTTCCTTTCGAGGTCGCGGGCCGGGGGCCTATGCTCGGGATACAGCGTCCCCTTGTGTTTCTTTCATCGCTGACGAGTTATTGCCCGGACCGGGGGCGTTCGCGCGGGACTGATGCGGTGACCGTTTCAGGCAAAAGAGATTCGGTACAGGGGATTCTTGAAGCAGCGGCCCTGCGCGAGGCGGGGATGTCCCTCACAGATGAGTGCGGCAGGGTAACGTCTTTGCTTCATTTTCTGGATCAAACCCCGGCGCTGGACCGGGCCCTTTCTGACGCCTGCGGGCGCACTGCCGCATTACGGAGCGTCTATTTTTCCGGCGACATGAATGACGCGGGGAAGTCCTGTTATCGTGCGGCACTGTTTTTCTGCAGGAAAAGCCCGGTTGTCGCGAACCTGGCCCCGGAAAAGGGAATAAACTGCCCGGTCTTTACTGAATCATATTATGCGGGGTTGGTGAAAAATATTCCGGTCAGCGCTGCCTTCCGTTCTGCGTTGATGAACGTGTACGGAAAAGACAGGATGAAACATCCTGCCTCCTGGCAGGGAATACGGCTCTTCTTGCCCGGTTTCCCCTGCAGGTAGCATATTTTACTTGTTTTTTTCATGTTCCCGTGTAGTGTTAAATTGCGTTTTATATAGTTTTCCCGCGGACATTACTGAATGAAGAAGGGGGGCCTTATGCAGTTTAAAAAGGTCGTTTTAGTTTTTTCTTTTGTCATGCTGTTTTCAGTCATGGCTCATGCCATACAGGTTTCGTTTTACGTGGGCGATGTGAAAATAATACGCCAGGGAAAGGCGGTCCGGATCACGACCGGCATCCAGCTTCAGAGCGGCGATATCATTAAAACCGGGTCCAACGGAATGGTTGAGATCGTATACAGCGATAACAGCAAAGTGATCGTCAGGGAGAAAAGCACGGTGCGGATCGGCAGCCCTTCGCTGAAAAAATCGGAAAACCCGGCCCTGATTCTCGGCAGCGTTACCGGCAAGTCCCAGAAAATCGCGCACGGGAGCCATAAGATATACGGCACCTCCGCGGTTTGTGCGGTGCGGGGAACCGAATTCGACGTTGCGGTTGCCGAAAACGGGGATTCGCGGGTCGAGGTAAAAGAAGGGGTTGTCGAGGTCTCAAATCCTGACGGGGAGGTCTCGCTGCAAAAAGGAGAGCGGGCCGAAGCTGTTGTTTCAGAAAAACCGGAAAAGGATTCCAAACAGGAACTTGCGCAGTGGCTCGAGGAAAAAGAAGGGGAATTGGAAAAGTCACCGTCGGACAACGCGAAGAGATATGACGAGTATGTACAGAGCCTGGGAAAAGAAAATGACGGTACCAAGAACGATATCAAGAGCGCCGGGAAAATGGTTGCTTCAGCAAAAAACAGCAATGACCTGAACCGGGCAGGCCGCGCCATTGACGCTGCCGAAGAGAACCTTGAGGACAATATAATCCTGACTGAAACAGCCGCAAGCGCCCTGGAAATCATTATCAGCGACTGCAAAAAGCGCCGCGACACGGTGTACCGCGAATTTGAGCGCATAAAAAAGGAAGCTGACCGGGTCAACGAGGTCCAGCAGAAGAGCCACGCGCAGATACAGGCGCTGAAGGATGACTTCAATAAAGCTGTAGACCGGATCATGGGAGCGTACGGCGAAAAGTCCAAAAAAATTCTTGATGATGTAAATTTTGACAGGGCCAGACCTGAAATAGAAAAATACGAGCTAAAATAAGAATTGACTTTATACGAAATAGCTCTATAGGGTAGTGTAAAAATTATCCGAGGAGAGACAGTATGTATAAAATTTCCATTCTTTCAATCTCATTGCTGTTTGTTGCGGTGCTGTTAACCCATAACGCGGACAGCAAAAGCAAGGGCGACAAGTGTTTCAGCGATTCAGAATGCGGTTTTGGCCTGGAATGCAATGACGGAGTTTGCGTAAAGGAAAAGGCTTTCGATTTCGGCAGTTCCGGCAAAACCGGCAAGCCGTGCAATGTTGATTCGGACTGCATCGGTTCCGGGTCCTGCGAAAAAAACAGTTTTGGCAAGGGATACTGTTCGGGGAATTAACCATGAAACAGAAAACGGCCCTCCTTGTGGGGGCCACCGGCCTTGTTGGCGGAAAGTGCCTGCAACTGCTTCTTGAAAGTGACCGCTATGAACGGGTCACGGTCCTTGTGCGAAGGCCAACGGGCCTGTCTCACCGGAAACTGAACGAACTGCGGGTAAATTTTGATGACCTGGAAAATCATTTATCTGAAATGACGGGGGATGATGTTTTCTGCTGTCTGGGTACCACCATAAAAAAGGCCGGCACGCAACAGAATTTCATCAAAGTTGACCATGACTACGTTCTCGCTGTTGCCCGTGCCGCCCGCGCTCATGGCGCCGGGGTTTTTCTGGTCATCTCGGCAATGGGCGCAAACCCGGCTTCAAAGATATTTTACAACCGCGTTAAAGGAACTGTCGAACAGGATCTCAGGAATGTCGGGTTTGACGCGCTTCATATTTTCAGGCCTTCTCTTCTTCTCGGACAAAGGGATGAGTCACGGCCCGGCGAGGTAATCGCCTCCGTGGTCATGAGGGCCGTTTCACCGCTGATGGGAGGGCCGCTGAAGAAATACCGCGCGATCAGCGCGGACAGGGTAGCCCGCTCAATGCTCAAAGGCGCGGGGATGAATATTCCCGGTGTGCACATCCACGAGTCTGATGAAATGCAGGACAATTGATCGGAGAGGTTCACATCCCCGCCGGTTCAGGGTCAGGGACACTTTTATGCGTGAGTGACTGCCTTCCTTCCCTCCACCATCTTTTCAGCGGCAGATCCTGCCCGCAGGTAATTCGCTCACCAGGGACCGGCGTTGCCACGGTCTGTTTCCTTTCATCCGCGGCCCTGACCAGGCGCTCGACCGGCTCGAACCAGTCGTGAAACGAGATGCAGAATGATCCCCAGTGCACCGGGACCATGACATCCCCCCTGAGGTCAATGTGCGCCTGGAGCGATTCCTCGGGAGTCATGTGCACCTCGGGCCAGTAGGGGCTGTACTGGCCGGTTTCAATCAGGGTGACGTTAAACGGCCCGTAGCTGTCACCGATATCTTTGAAAGACGGCGAGTATGACGAGTCGCCGCTGTAATAGACACTGAAATTTTTTCCCTTAATGATCCAGGATGCCCACAGGGTCTGGTTGCGGTTCGCCGGCCCCCTTCCCGAAAAATGGCGGGCCGGGGCTGCGGTGATCCGCACGCCGCCGATGTCAAGGTGTTCGCCCCAGTCGAACTCGGAGATTTTTTCTCCCGGAACGCCCCATTTTTCAAGGTAGGCGCCCACGCCGAGGGGGACGAGAAAGCGCGCTGCCCGGTGATGTATTTTTTTGATGGTAGGGTAATCGAGGTGGTCATAGTGGTCATGGGAGATGATCACCGCGTCCACACCGGGCATGTCTTCGGGAACAAGAGGAATTTCCTTCGTGAACCTTCGCGGCCCTGCCCCCTGAAGGGGCGAAGCCCAGGTGCTGAACACCGGGTCCAGAATGAGAAGAAGGCCCTCGATTTCAATCACGGCGGAGGAATGCCCGAGCCAGGTCACGCGCAGCCCCCGGCTCACGGGGGTGAATGAACCGGACCTGAGCCTGACAAAGGGAAGCGGCGATTTCGGGACGCGCTCCTGTTTTCCCCACAAATATTCTTTCATCAATGAGCAGAAAGAACGGCCCAGGTTGAGTTCCGTACCGGTCAGGTTTTCGAACTTTCCGTTGCGGTAGTTCGGGGAAGAAATAATTTTCATCCTGTGTTCCCCTTCAAATTTTTTTCTGCTCATCGAAATGCATGCTGTTATCGAGAGGATGAGAGCAGATAGCGCCACTACGGCCAGTACAAGTAAATATTTTGTATGAAAAATTTTTACCTCTGCCGGGTTTTTCAGCATCATGAATGCATCGCATTATTAATATCTTGCAATTTTCATCCTCCACGGTACCGTTGAGAAAGCTTCGATGTCAAACAGTATTCCCGGAAATGCCCGGGTCAACATGCTTGTTAAAGGAGGTCATTATGAAAAACACGGCCCTCTTCCTGGCTCTGCTGACCGCAACAGTCTTTGTTATGTGTAAAAACAGCAACCCCGTGCTCACCGAAAAATGGTCAACTCCCGATAAGCTCCAGGTCCCTGAATCGGTTTATTATGATGAAAAGCGGGATGTCCTGTATGTGTCAAACATCAACGGCATGCCTACTGAAAAAAACGGGGCCGGATATCTTTCGCGGGTTTCCCTTGCCGGAGAGATCCTGACCGGGAAGTGGGTCAGCGGCCTGAACGCCCCCAAGGGAATGGGCCTTAAGGGTGAAACCCTTTTTGTTACCGATATTGACCGGCTCGCGGAAGTAAGCATTCCCAAAGGGAAGATCGTGAAATTTCATGCCGCGAAAGGCGCGCAGTTCCTTAATGACATCGCGATTGACCATTCGGGCACGGTATATGTCTCGGACATGGCCGCGAACAGGATCTATGCGCTCAAGAATGGCTCGCTTTCGGTGTGGCTGGAGCTCAGGAACTACACCGGCGTGAACGGCATGCTCATGTGTGAAGGGGACCTGTTCACCGGGACCGACCAGGGGCTTCTGAGGATCAAGCCGGGGATCGGCGATGTCTCCCTGTTTGTCCCCCACGCCGGAGGCATAGACGGGCTGAGGTCTTTTGGCAGCGACCGCTTCATTGTCAGCGACTGGAAGGGCAAAATCCATCTGATCGCGCCGGGCAGGCCTTCGGTCCTTTTACAAAACACGACTGACCGGAACATTAATGCCGCGGACATGGAGTACATCGCGTCCGAAAAGATGCTGCTGGTTCCGACATTTTTTAATAACAGGGTCGTTGCGTATCAGGTTGAGTGATTCAGCGGGATGAATACACGATGTTGCCGCCGCAGATGGTGTATTCAATCCTGCCGTACAGCCTGCGGCCGATAAAGGGGGAATTTTTACAGCGCGACAGCATGAATTCGTTGGTGATGTCCACGGCCGCGTCCGGATTGATTATGGTGATGTCCGCGGCGCCTCCTTTCTCGATCGTGCCGCGGTCGATTTTGAGTATTTTCGCCGGGTTGACCGTCACTTTTTCAAAAGCCTGCAGGTAGCTGAAATTGTTTTCGCGCACCAGGATCGTGATGATCAGGGGCACTGCCGTTTCAAGGCCCACGATCCCGAACGGCGCGTATTCCATTTCCTGCATTTTCTCGTTCAGGGAATGGGGCGCGTGGTCGGTTGCTATGACGTCAATCACGCCGCTTTTCAGTCCCTCAATTATGGCCTTCCGGTCTTCCCCGCTGCGCAGCGGCGGCTTCATCTTCGCCATTGACATCCATTCGGCAACAGCGTCGTCAGTCAGGGCGAAATAGTGCGGCGCGGTTTCGCAGGTGACATTTATGCCGCTTTTTTTTGCCATCCCGATGATCTCCACAGACCCGGCGGAAGACACGTGGCACACGTGAAGCCTACCCTTGGTAAGGCGCGTGAGAATCGTGTCGCGCGCGATCATGGTCTCTTCTGATTCTTTCGGAATTCCCTTGAGCCCGAGCAGTGTCGAATTGATCCCTTCGTTCATGATCCCGTCGTCCGTGAGCAGCAGGTCTTCAGAGTGGGTCACGATGGGGACATTGAACATCCGCGAATACTCAAGGGCGCGGCGCATCAGGATGGAGCTCATCACCGGGAGCCCGTCATCGGTAAAAGCGACCGCTCCGGCCTTGATAAGCTCTCCCATCTCGGATATCTCTTCCCCTTTCCCGCCTTTGGTTATGGTTGCCATGGGATACACGTTGATGGGGCCCTTTTCCGCTTCGAGCTTGATGAACCGCACCAGCGCCTGGTTGTCGATCACCGGGCTTGTGTTCGGCATGGTGCACACTCCGGTGTAGCCCGATTTCGCGGCGACCTGTGAACCGCCGATAATCGTTTCAACATCCTCGCGGCCCGGCTCCCTCAAGTGGACATGCATGTCGATCAGGCCCGGAAGCACCAGGCACCCCGCTGCGTCGATAACCCCGTCCCCGTCCGAGAATGATATCTTCTTGTCGATGTCCTCGATCCGGTCGTCCCTGATGAGGACGTCCAGGGTGTCGTCGGTTGCTGATGCGGGGTCGATTACCCGTCCGTTTTTTATGACTATATCCATCAGGACTGTTCCTCTTTCATGTCTTCAAGCGGCGCCCCTCCGGCGAGCAGGTAGAATATCGCCATCCTCACCGCGACACCGTTGGTGACCTGTTCGTTCATGATGATATTGGGGCTTTCAGCCACGGAGTTGTCGACTTCTATTCCCCGGTTGATCGGGCCCGGGTGCATCAGGATGATGTCGCTTTTGCATTTTTTAAGCCTGTCCTCGGTCAGGGCGAAGTGGCGGTGATACTCCCTCAGGGAGGGGAACAGCGACCCCTTCTGCCGTTCTTTCTGTATGCGGAGCATGTTTATGACATCGAGGTCGGGAAGGATGTCATCGAGATTGTATGAGATGTCCACGTCGTAGACCTTGAACTCGTCAGGGACCAGGGTCGGCGGCCCGCACAGAACAACACTGGCGCCGAGTTTTTTGAACACCTCGATGTCTGACCGCGCGACCCTCGAATGCCTGATGTCTCCGATTATGCCGATGCGGAGCCCTTCGAGGGTTCCCTTTCTTTCAAGAATTGAATACGCGTCAAGCAGGGCCTGTGTCGGATGCGCATGGAAGCCGTCGCCGGCGTTGATGACCGAAGCTTTAATGTTTTTAGATAAAAAATGCGGCGCCAGTGACGCCGCATGTCTCATTACAATATAATCAGCCTTCATGGCCTCCAGCGTATGCACCGTATCAATGAGAGACTCTCCTTTCACCACGCTTGACGTGGAGACCGATACGTTGATCATGTCCGCTGACAGACGTTTGGCCGCCAGTTCAAAGCTGATCCTTGTCCGGGTAGACGGTTCGTAAAAGAGCGTGCACACGGTTTTCCCTCTGAGAACGGGCACGCTTTTCACCGACCTGGTGAAGATGTCTTTGAAATACCTGGCAGAATTACAGATTAAATTAATTTCTTCAGTTGAAAGCGACTGGATATCAAGGAGGTCTTTTCTGTTAAGTGAACTCATACCGAAAGTTATAGTAAAATTAATGCGATTAAAATGTCAAACGAAATATTTGCCCGGGGTTTTGTTTTTCAATGGTAGTAAATTATTTTTAGGGGCAACCGTTTCATAACACATTTTGTTGTCATCCCGGTTTACCGAAGGTAATACCGGGAT
>ERZ795057.267-NODE-267-length-55518-cov-23.984152_pt1 | contig 55518 bp, 42 predicted proteins | sample MGYA00375141_ERZ795057 | MGnify/ENA primary metagenome ERZ795057 (study PRJEB30186, sample SAMN05720163) | activated sludge metagenome | isolation source: Anaerobic digester | place: Hong Kong | collected 2015-01-26 ...
CAAAACTAATCTTCAACGTATCCGATCTTTGGCCTGAAAGCGCCGAAAAGTTGGGGCTGGTGAAGAAGGGGTTTGCGCTAAAATTATCGTATAAGTTGGAAGGGTTTCTGTACAGAAAATCAGCGTTGGTAACCGGACAAACTCAGGGAATAGTAAAAAATATCAGTGATAGATTTCCACAGAAACGGGTTGTTTGGTTTCCAAATGGAGTTGCACCCGAGGTCTTTGAGAATATGAACAACGAAAACAGCTGGCGCGAGAAGAATGGTTTCTCCCATAACGATTTTATTGTTTTTTACGGCGGAGTAATTGGCTTTGCGCAGGGTTTGGATGTGGTTCTTGATGCTGCCAAAGAGTTAACTGAATACAGCAATAGGAGAGTGAAATTTTGCCTTGTTGGCAACGGGCCCGAAAAGAAACGATTGGTTGAAAGGAAGCAGAATGAAACAGTTGAGAATGTCCATTTTTTCGATTCCATGCCAAGAAACGAGCTCCTGAATTTCCTGAAAAATTCCGACACGTGCATTGTTCCGCTTAAGCGGCTGGAGCTTTTCAAGGGGGCAATCCCGTCGAAAATATTTGAAGCTTGCGCTTCAGAAAAGCCAATACTTTTGGGTGTAGAGGGGGAAGCTAGGGAACTTTTTATCAACCAGGCTACTGCGGGTTTGTTTTACGAACCGGAAAGTAGCAACCAGCTGGTTGAAAATATTAAGTATTTAATAGACAATCCTACTCTTTCCCAGCAAATGGGGGAGAATGGGAGGAGATTTGTTCTCGAAAAGTTTAACCGCGAAAGAATTGCTGAAAACATATTTCAGGAACTAAAATATTTACAAGAAGTGTAACTTTACATATAATTCAAAAAAATTGACAACACAAATAAATAATTTCTTTGGGAAAGCCATTCCGTATCTATTAATGGCGAATGTGTTCTTCATTCCCATCAACATAAAAATTGCAATTCCGCTTATTCCTATCCTTGCATTTGCGTGGTTACTCAGCGGCGATTGGTTGGATATACTAAAGAAGTTGAAGGAATCTCGCTTTGCGATTCTGCTGGCTTCATTCTGGGTGCTTCATGCAGTAGGGATTTTTTATACGCAGAATGCCAACTACGGTTTTCTCGACCTTCAGCAGAAGCTTTCATTCCTGGTGTTCCCGCTTATATTTATTTCATCGGGAAGCCGAATAGCCGAATTCAAAAAATGGTATTTATGGGTATTCGTTGCGGGCTGCATTGTTTCAGGTTTATACTTGCTTGGAAATGCATTTTACCTTTCGTCAACCATTGTTGTTGGTAGATTCACGTTTAATCCAATTCCTCCCGATGCATACTGGGAGAATTTCTTTCGTTACAACAGGTTTTCAGTTTCGCACCATCCCTCGTATATTGCTATGTATTTTGCTTTTTCAATATCAGTTATTTTTAGCCATCTTAAAACTAATAATAACGGTAGAAGTATAATTTTTGGTTCAGTTGGTATCGTTTTTATGTACGTTCTCATTATTCTTCTTTCCTCCAGAGCTGGAATCCTAGTAGGAACATTGGCTATTGTTAGTGGATTGTTCTGGCTATTTTTCAGAAGGTTTAAGGTTGCAATTGCAGTGGTATCTGTAGCGTTTCTCATAGCAGCCAGCTTCATTTTTATTCATTATAATAGCAGGTTTGCTGTAATTAACCAGAATATTGAATCGATTGTTGATAATGATTCTGAAACCAAGCCTTCCTCGAGGGATATGCGATTAGAAATTTGGCGCACCATCCCTTCAGCAATCGGCAACAACTGGCTATTTGGCGTGGGAAGCGGCGATACAAAGGAGGAGCTGAAGAAAGCATACAAACGTTTTGGTATGGACAAGGCTGTAGAGGAGGAGTTCAATGCGCACAACCAGTACCTGCAAACTCTTTTGGCGCTTGGAGTTCCCGGATTGCTTCTGCTTTTGGTAATTCTTGTTTACCCGGTTTACGGCTATGTTAAACAGAGGAAAGACTTTTTACCCGTACTTTTCCTTGGAATTGTTGCCCTAAATTTACTTTTCGAGTCGATGCTGGTGCGTATAGCCGGTGTAATGTTTTTTGCTGTTTTCTACTGCATTTTTTTTGCAGCCACTCCCAAACGAAAGTATGATTTTCATTAGATTCTTCGATGTTCTGTTCTCGTTTATTGGGCTTGTAGTTCTGAGCCCTTTTTTAATTGTTTTTGCAATTATTATCAGATTCGATGGGCACGGACGTTCCCTTTACCAGCAGGAGCGTGTTGGCCAAAATAGGAAGCCTTTTAAGCTTATCAAGTTTAGGTCAATGTTCCCAAACTCCGATAAGGGTTTGCAAATTACGGTGGGCAATGCCGACTCCAGAATTACGCCTGTTGGGCGTTTTATGCGGAAGTATAAAATTGATGAACTTCCTCAACTTATTAATGTGCTGAAGGGTGATATGAGTTTGGTTGGCCCTCGACCGGAGGTAAAAAAGTACGTTGATTTGTACACCAAAAAACAGCTGGAGGTACTAAGCGTTCGGCCTGGAATAACTGATTTTGCTTCCATAGAGTTTGTGAATGAGAATGAGATTCTTGCATTTTCAGAAAATCCAGAGGAAGAATATGTAAACAATATTTTGCCAAAAAAAATTGAAATTAGCCTTGGGTACGCATCAAAACCTAGTGTTTCAGCTTATTTCAGAATAATATTCTTAACCATCAAAACCATTTTTATATCAGGAAATAAAAAAAAATCACAAAATGAGTAAAATTCTTCTTACCGGAGGTACAGGATACATTGGCTCGCACACAGCTGTTGAACTTATAAATGCTGGTTTTGAGGTGGTTATTGTCGATAACCTTTCGAATTCAAGCGCTGATGTACTTAATGGAATTGAGCGAATCACAGGCGTAAAACCAGAATTTGTGAAAGCCGATTGTGCCGACATGGAGTCGATGGTTCGCTTGTTTAATCGGTATCCCGATATTTGCTCGGTAATTCATTTTGCTGCTCTTAAAGCAGTTGGTGAATCGGTTGAGAAACCTTTACAGTACTACCAGAATAATATAACTTCACTTTTAAACCTTCTTTTCTTATTAAATGAACGTTGCGCAGCTAGCAACTTCGTTTTTTCCAGCTCATGCACTGTTTACGGTCAGCCCGATAACTTGCCTGTAACCGAGTTGTCGCCATATAAACCTGCCTCTTCTCCATACGGAAATACCAAAAAAATTGCTGAGGATATTTTGAGGGATTCGGTACATGCCAGTAAAAGTTTAAAGGTAGTTGCGTTAAGGTATTTTAACCCTATTGGTGCCCATCCTTCAGCAGAAATTGGAGAGTTGCCCCAGGGAAAACCCGACAACCTGGTTCCTTTCATAACCCAAACAGCAGCGGGTGTAAGGGACAAGTTAATGATTTTTGGGAACGACTACAATACTCCTGACGGAACTGCAATTCGCGATTACTTTCATGTGGTTGATTTAGCTAAAGCACATGTTATTGCATTGCAGCGCATGATTGAGGGAAAGAGTAAACAAAATTTTGAAGTTTTCAATGTTGGGGCAGGTAAAGGGATTACTGTTTTGGAGATAGTTGAAACTTTTAAAAGGGTAACAGGCACTAAGTTGAACTATGAATTTATTGGTCGAAGGGAAGGAGATATAGAGAAGGTTTGGGCTGATACGTCGTTGGCAAACAATGAGTTAGGATGGAACCCCGAGAACTCTCTTGGTGAAGCTTTGCTCTCTGCCTGGCGATGGGAAAAGAAGATAAGAAATATTTTGTAAGTATAACAGCCACACAAAAAAAACGCCCGGATTTGCCGGGCGTTTTTTTTATTTTTTATTTACGAGTAGCTTTTTTGTGGCAACTATTCTTCCATCCTGTTCAATGGAGTAAAGGTAAATTCCGTTTGGAAGCGAACTTACATCTATCATAATTTTTCCATTCTCCTGTTCAATCTTCCTTTCCAGAAGGGTTACTCCAACAATATTTCTTACGGTTACCTTTGCATCAGCATGCTGCATGCATGAGTAGGAGATGTTTAAAATATTAGATTCAACCGGGTTTGGATACGCAGAAATCATGGCAGATAAATCAAGGTGGGCGATGCTAGTACCCTCCTGAATATTGAAGTTAATAGTAACACCTGCCTTGTCGTTTTCATCGTTTATGTTAAAAACTTCGTAAGCAATCTTTGCTGTACCAACATTCCCATCGGGGTAAAACTCAACGTAGAAATCACTTGAGGTAGTTGTTTGCCCAGCGGCAATTGTGAAAGGATTGGGAGATTCTTCCACAGAGGGGCTGAAGCATTCACCGAGGCAAAAAGTGTTTGTACTACCTTCAATGTTTTCAATTACACGTTTTCTAATTTTTATTTGAATATCGGACGATGAGGTGTTGGTTATATTGATAACTACTTTTAAGTCGCGGGATGGAGTTCCATCTATTGTGATCTCACTATTACTAATATCTTCCTCATTATAAAATAGTTTAATGTTTTGCGCACTTACAGATGAAGTAGCAACTATTATTAATCCTGCAAAAATGTAAAAAAGCTGTTTCATAATTATTTTTTTTACAAAAATATGCAAATGTTTACATATTCGCATATATATTTGTGCAAATTAAATCGTTTTAGTTAACAAAATTCTTATTTATGAAGAAACTTAACTTGCTTGCATTAGGGTTGCTACTATCTATCTTTTCATTTGCACAGGGTAAGAATGGAACCGTGCATCTCTCTGAAGATTTTAGTTCAACCTTTCCACCTACGGGATGGACTATTGAGAACTATGGAACTAAATGGACTTTATCGAATTCCGCGATAGCCGGAGGTTCGGCACCGGAACTTAAATTCACGTACACACAAGGAAGTTTAACTACTCGTTTCATCTCACCAAGCGTTGACCTATCGGGAGTGGAAAACCTGGTGCTAAGTTTCAGACAGTTTGTTGACCACTATGGTACCGGATATAGCGTTGGTGTGGCAACTCGTTCAAATTCTGGCGAATGGAATACGGTTTGGTCCGTTTCGCCTGAAGATAATATTGGACCTGAACTTCACGATATCATCATTTCAAATGACGATGTTGGCTCTTCAAACTTTCAGTTTTGCTTCTTCCTTTCGGGAAATGCATACCAAATCGATTACTGGTTTATCGATGATGTGGAGCTGTTTACTCCTTTCTCCAACGATATTACCGTTAGCTCCATTGTAGCACCCGACTACTTTGCCCAGGGCGATATGACCATTGGAGCAGTAGTAAGAAACGTTGGTTTAAGCAATGTTACCTCTTTCGACGTTAACTACCAGATAGATGGAGGAGAAGTGGTTACCCAAAGTTTTTCAGGATTGAATCTCGAACAAACAGATACATATGAGATTGAATTCGACCAAACATGGGCAGCCACTCCTGGAACATTTACCTTAACAGTTTTTGTTTCAAACTACAATGGTGCGGGCGATGATAACGATACGGAAAACGATTCGCAATCGAAAACGTTGAATATTGCTTCGCAAACTACAGTGAATATGCCGCTTTTCGAATCATTTACCAGCTCAACCTGTGGCCCATGTGCATCATTTAATGGTTCGGTGTTCAATTCTTTCCTTTCCTCAAACATTGAACGTTTGTCAATTATTAAGTACCAGATGAGCTGGCCTCAACCCGGCGACCCATACTATAATGAGGATGGTGGAACTCGAAGAGTGTACTACGGTGTAATATCAGTACCCTCGCTTTTTGCAGGAGGCAATTCAGTTGAAACATCTGAAAATGAAATTAATGCCCAATTAAATGATTTGGAAGATGAAGAAGCTTTCTTTGAAATATCTGTGAAAGCAACTTATCTCGGAACCACTGTAACTGCAAAAATTGACGTTTCTCCCTACATCTCAGCATCAGGACTGAAACTTCATGCAGCAGTTGTGGAAAAAGAAACAACCGAGAATGTTGGTTCAAATGGGGAAACATCGTTTAAGTACGTAATGATGAAGATGCTACCTGATGGTAATGGTACAACCGTCGATTTTATTGATGGACAAGACTATAGTATTACCCTTACTCAAGATCTTACCTCAACTTTCGTTGAACAGTATGATGATCTTGAACTTGTAGTTTTCATTCAGAATGATGATAACAAGCAGGTTTACCAATCAAAAATGGTTGATATTACAGAGGGTTCAACAGGTATTCCATCTTCAACTCTTAAAGGATTCTCCATTTATCCAAACCCAACCAACGGAACGTTTTCGCTTGAGATGCCAGAGGAAACAGGGATGTCGTTTGTTGAAATATACTCAATAACAGGTGCGCTTGTTTACTCATCGAACATTTCCGAAACAAAAAGCCAACGTTTCGATTTAGGATTGCAGAAGGGAGCGTATATTGTTTCAATAACTACTCTCGATGGAACAAAACTTTCACAGAAACTTATTGTAAAGTAGTATTATTCTGCTTAAATATTTTTTACTTGGAGTCGTTGTTTTTTTACAACGACTCCAAGTATAGTTATTAAAATTGTATTGTAAACCAGTAACATTAAGGGGAAACAAATGAAGAAAACAGCTATTCTTATCGCAATTCTACTCATAGTAGCGTTGACTGCTATGGCTCAAGATACAAAGGGGAAATCGTTACCAACTGTAACGATAAAGACTCTTGATGGGAAATCATTTTCAACGAACCAGATTTCTAACGATGGGAAACCAATTATCCTTTCGTTCTGGGCATCATGGTGCCGCCCTTGTATTAAAGAATTATCGGCAATTGCCGATGTTTACGTTGATTGGCAGGAGGAAACCGGAGTGAAGTTAATTGCCATATCGGTTGACGATTCGAGAACTGTGAACAGTGTTAGACCCCTGATTAACGCGCGTGGTTGGGAGTATGAGTTTTACCTCGACACAAACGGAGACCTTAAACGTGCAATGGGTGTAAACAACGTTCCCCATACATTTATTCTCAATGGGAAGGGTGAGGTGGTATACCAGCACACGAACTATACCGAAGGTAGTGAGGATAAATTATTTGAAGAGGTTAAAAAGTTGGCTCAGTAACCAGAAAATGCCATGATCTTTTCAATTTACAAAAGAACATTTCTTGTTTGTTTGGTAGTAGTACTAGTTCCCCTACAAAAACTGAAATCTCAGGAATTTATCGATAATGCAACGGTGCAGGGAAATATTTACTCCGAGGCAAACTACTACTTTACCGATACGCTGATTGGAGCACCAGAGGTTCCCGAGTACATACGAGCCAATATTTACGGAAACGTTTTTTACCGGTACAAAGGTTTTAATGCAGGAGTTCGGTTTGAAGCCTACCAGCCCCCGTTGGTTGGTTTCGATACGCGTTACGAGGGGCTCGGAATAGCTCACCGGTTTGCCTCCTATAGCGATGACAGCTACGAGGTTACCATCGGGAATTTTTACGAACAGTACGGAAGCGGATTGATTCTTCGCGCATACGAAGATAAAAACCTTGGCATTGATAATGCTTTCGATGGGTTTCGTCTTCTGGTTCGGCCTGCTAATGGGTTGGTAGTGAAAGGGATGATTGGTAAACAACGCTTTTTTTGGGACGTTGGACCGGGAACGGTTCGCGGTTTCGATGCCGAGTGGAGTCTGCTCCAAACCCTTTTACCCGAATCATCAACAAACTTAACCATTGGAGCGAGTGCAGTTAGTAGGTACCAAAGCGATAAGGATCCTCTTTTTAATTTTCCCGAGAATGTGGCTGCTTTTGCGTCAAGAACCTCACTGTACACAGGTAACTATTTCTTTTCCGCTGAGTATGCATGGAAAGTAAACGATCCGTCGGCAACCAATAACAATATCTATAAGAATGGACAGGCCGTAATCCTGTCTGGTTCATACTCTAAAAAAGGAATTGGTGTTTTGTTGTCGGCTAAATACGTTGATAACATGGATTTTAGATCGAGCAGAACAGCAACAGGAAACGATTTAAGTATTAGTTACATTCCTGCTATTTCATATCAGCATACCTATAGCTTGGCAGCAAAATATCCATACGCCACCCAACCCTTGGGTGAAGTCGGAGCAAAAGCTCAAGTTTCTTATTTCATAGGAAGAGGAACAAAAGTTGGGGGCAAGTATGGTACAAACATTGTTTTTAACGCTTCCATTGCAAACTCAATTCAAAAAGAGAAGTTGCACGATACATTGGAAATTGGAACCCAGGGAACCAAAGGTTACTCGGCAAAATTTGGTTCTATAGGAGATGAAAAGTACTACCACGATCTATCGGTTGAAATCAACCGAAAAATATCAAAAAGTGTTAAGATCGTTGCAGGAGCTGCAAATCAGTTCTACAACAAGGCTATTATTGAGGGGCACCCAGATGAGGAACCGGTTAAAGCTTGGGTAGTTTATGGCGACGTTTCGTACCGATTCCTACAGAATCAAAATGTACGTTTTGAACTACAACACCTTTCAACCAAGCAGGATAAAGGAAACTGGGCTATGGCGCTTGTTGAGTACACTTTTGCACCACAATGGTCATTCGCCGTTTCCGATCAGTATAACTACGGGAATAGCGATGCGAAATTACGAAAGCATTTCTACTCATTTAATGTGGCAGTTAGCAAGGAGTCGAACCGCATTTCATTTTTTTACGGTAAGCAAAGTGATGGTGTTATTTGCGTTGGTGGTGTGTGTAGGAAAGTTCCTGCTGCCTACGCAGCAGGTATCAGCTACTCCAAAACTTTTTAAAAACGATACCCAAGATGAGGATTTTAAAGTATTTATTCTTAATAGGATTCATATCTTTTTTTTCGTGTGATATTATAGAGGAGCCATACATGAATCCGGTTGTTCAAAACCCGGACTCAGCAGAAGTAGTTCAGAAAGTGCTGCTTGAAGAGTTTACAGGACACCAGTGCCCTAACTGCCCCGGAGGGGCAGAAACTGCCACGCAGCTTCATCAGGTTTATGGTGACAGATTTATTGTGATTGCTTATCATGCTGGATGGTTCGCTCGTACTTCAGATGAGTTTCCTGTTGAATACAGGACAGAGGTAGGTGAAGAGTTGAATGAACAATTTGGTGTTTTAGCTTACCCTAGCGGGTTGGTAAATAGAACAAGTGTTAACAGTAATATTTTGCTTAACCCAGCTGAATGGGGAGCAGTAACATATGACATTCTTGAAAACAGCCCAGTACTGCAACTTATAGTATCTAAAAATTATAATCAAGAAACAAAAAGTTTATCGGTAAGTGTTACTTCGAAAACATTACAGGATGTTGAGGAGATAAAAGTTTGTGTATTTATTACTGAAGATGACTTGATTTCTCCTCAGAAAACTCCTGATGGAGTCAATAATAACTACATTCATAATCATGTGTTCAGAACCTCGCTTAACGGAACATGGGGGACTACAATTTTTGAGGGAGGTGCAGGTTCTGAGGAATCACAAACAATAATGGTTAATGCTGTTTTATCAGCGGAATGGAATATAAATAGTTTGAATATTGTGTGCTTTGCTTATAATGTGATAAGTGGAGAAGTTATTCAGGTTGAGAGTATAAAACTAGTTGAATAAAAAAAACCGATGAGTATATTCATCGGTTTTTTACTTTACAGTTTATCATTGCTAAAGTAAATTAAAGTTAACAATTAGTTTTTTTGTGCCAATTTCTTTCGAGAACCGAACTGGCCTTTGTTCTAGTTTGTTAAAGTACTCCACAATGTAATCCTCAAATTCACAGCAGGTACCTTTAATGTTAGAAACTTTTAGTTTCTGATTCTCATCAACCCTAACTATTAGGGTTACAGTTCCTTCTATCCCCCTCTCCTGAGCAACCTCAGGAAAACCAATCCTGTTGTTCAGGTAGGTGGATAGGTTTTTAACTTCCTTCTCCTTTATGCTTGAAGCATTTGAAAAGGAGATTGCAGCGAAAATCATCACCGCTACTAACGCAAAAACTTTTGTTTTCATGGCATTGGATTTTAGTTAGTAATAGGTTTCATGCAATTAATTTATTACTAACTATATGCCATTAATTATAATTGGTTATTAAGCAGTTTGTTAAAGGGAATGTAGGTTTCTTGTTAAAGAAAATATTAATGTACGAATTTGTACACTCGTGTACAAATTCGTACACATAATGCATTGAAAATAAGGTGTTTTTAACGTTTGTTAGCTTGTAGGTAGCAATGTTAATTGCAAAGTACTTTGGAACTACAATTTCATTCGAGAATTAATCACCTTAACAAACTCCTTCGCAGAAGAAATTCTAACTACTTGCTTAGGTATGATTTTGTTATTGAGTTCAACCTGATAGCCAGTTGCTAAAATCGATGCTTTTGGGAACGAATTTAAAAGCTGCTTGAAAAGGGCTGCAAGCTCTTCCTCGGGAAGGGGATTGATGATTGAAACAAAAAAGTTTGAAACGTTATGATTGGTCCCAATCTCAGTGATATCAGATAAAGGTACGCCTTGTCCAAGATATATTGTATGTAAACCTTCCTTTTTAGCATGATATGCGAAGTATAGGATTCCAATTTCATGTAGATCCCCTTCGGGGAGAAAAAATAGTATTTTGGAAGCATCAATTTTAGGGCTCGGAAGCTTTTCGGTTTGGGTAATAAGTTTCTCGCGAACAATATTTGAGGCAAAGTGTTCCTGGGCAGGAGTAATGGTTCCCGATTGCCACAGTAAACCCATCCTACGTTGAAAAGGAACAATTAAATTCTCAAAAGTCCATTCCATCCCTTTTTCCTCAATGGTTTCGTCTATCTTTTTTGAGAACGATTCACGATCAAAGTTCATGGCCGATACAAAAAAAGCTTCAGGTACTGAGGGTGGTTTTACGTATTTGTTTCCTTCCTCAACGGTTTTTCTTATTTCGTCATTGCTCATTCGGGCTACATGGCTAATTTTATATCCCATTTTCAGAAGCAAACTGATATTGAGAGCCAGCTTTAAATCGTCCTCTGAGTACCTTCGTATGTTCGTGTCGGTACGGTTTGGCGAGAAAACGTTGTAGCGTTTTTCCCAAATACGTATTGTGTGGGCTTTTATTCCTGAAAGGAGCGATAGCTCCTTTATACTATATACAACCATATTGTTTTTTGTTTAATAAAACATTAAACATTATAAATACAATTTAGTTCAAATTATTTGAATAAAGCAACATACAATGTACTTTTTTTAAAAACGATTGTTTAATATATAAGGCAGTGAGGTATAAAGGAACTTTCTATTCTTGCAACTTTCTAATTAATAATAGTCCGTCACGAAGAGGTAGTAAAACTTGCTCAAGCCGATAATCTGTGGCAACCATGTTGTTAAAGATTCGAACACCATGGGTGAAGGGATCGTTGGCATTGTTATCGAGCACTTTCCCTCCCCAAAGTACATTGTCGGCAATAATAAAACCTCCGGTTTTAGTTTTTGGCATTACAGCTTCGAGGTATTTTGGATACTCTCGTTTGTCGCCATCAATGAGCACCAGATCAAAATCTATATTCAATGTAGGGATTATCTCAAGGGCGTTTCCAACGTGTTGAGTAATCCTTTTTTCCAGCCCCGATTTTCGGAAATAATCTATACTTACCTCGCACACTTCATCATTTACTTCAATGGTGTGGATATGACCGTTAAATTCAAGTCCTTTCGCCATGCAAATTGTGGAGTAACCTGTAAATGTTCCAATTTCGAGAACTTGTTTTGGGTTTAGCATTCGACAAATAAATTCAAGGAATTTCCCTTGAGTAGATCCGCTTAGCATTCTGGGGTGGAATGTAGTAAGGTGTGTGAAACGATTTAAATCATACAAAACTTCGTCCTCAGGTGTGGTGTGTTTCAGAATGTACTCTTCCAAATCGTTGTTTATGGAGTTGAACAGATTCATTTACTTGTAAATTAATGTGGAAAGATTGCTTTCGCAAAGAATTTCGTTTGCAATGTTGATTAGCTCGCTTGAAGAAATTCCTTCAATAAGCTTGTTAACCTCCTCCAGATTGTCAACTTCATTGTAAACAAGTACGCTTCGTGCAGCATTTAGCATAAGAATTTCACTGTTTTCACTGGCAATGGCCATTTGCCCAATAAGTTGGCGTTTAGCCTTAAAAAGTTGAAGTACGCCCAACTTTTCATTCCTAATTCTGGAAAGTTCTCGCTGAACCAGCTCCATTGATTTACTGAAGTTTGCCTTGTCGGATCCAAAGTACACAGAAAAAACCCCAGTGTCAGTGTAGGGTGTGTAGTTCGATTCCACATTGTAAGCATACCCACTTTTTTCTCTTAAACTTAGGTTTAGTCTGGAATTTTGTCCTGGCCCTCCTAGTATGTTGTTCAGCAAAAACATTCCAATGCGTTTTGGATGTATTAAATGGTATGCCGTACAACCTACGATGCAGTGTTGCTGGTACGTATTTTTTTTAACCGATAAACTGTACGGAACGTATGAATTTATTGCTGTTCGTTGTTGTTCTCGAATAGATTTTTGAACAGAGCCCAGGTACCTTTCGGCCAATTTTTTTACTCGAAAGAAAGGAACATTACCAATGGAACAAAAAACAATTTGGTCCGTGGTGTAGTTTCGTTCCATGAAGTTAGCTATATGGGTACGGTTAAACCGTTTAATATGCTTTTTAGTCCCGAGAATATTTCTTCCAAAGGGATGGTTTGGAAATATAAGTTCTTCAAAATCATCAAAAATAAGTTCCGATGGGGAGTCCTTGTATGAGTTGATTTCATCGAGAATTACCTCTTTCTCTTTCTCCAACTCTTTTTCGGGGAAGGTCGAATGAAATACTATGTCGGATATCAATTCTATTGCACGATGAAAATCATTTTTTAGGAAAGTGGCATGAATTACGGTTTCCTCCTTGGTTGTGTAGGCATTTAGCTCGCCCCCAACATCCTCAAGACGACTCATTATGTGGAACGCTTTTCTCCTCTTGGTTCCTTTAAAAAATACATGTTCAATGAAGTGTGCTATCCCATGCTCCTGGTCAAGCTCGTCGCGAGTCCCTGCATTAATCATAATACAAGCATATGCCACGGGTGAATTAGTGTGCTTGTGAGCTATCCTAATGCCGTTTTGAAGCGTGAACAGTTCGAATTCCATTGGCTAAAAATTAATTTGCAAACCTAATGGAAATGAATTGAATGAGCAAGGTTGTTTTATTATTTTAAAAAAAAGTTTTCAAAATTGGTGCTATGAGGTTTGGAGTAAAAGAAAAAACGTATATATTTGCACCGCATTTGCGCTGGTGCCATAGCTCAGTTGGTAGAGCAAAGGACTGAAAATCCTTGTGTCCGTGGTTCGATTCCACGTGGCACCACAAAAAGCCCGCTTGTCATGTACAAGCGGGTTTTTTGTTTTAAAATGGGGCTTTAGTGTTCGTTTTCGAACATTAAATATACGGAATTGTACATATTTTTTATGCTATATAAAAATGTAATACAATATAAATCAGTATTATAATTCGATTGGCATAGAATGTGGTTGTTTTTTGTTGAATTTTTATTGTAATATAATTTCAAAACCAACAACCATGATTCTAAATTATCTAAAGGTTTCCGTTCGGAATCTTATATCGCAAAGAGGGTACTCGTTAATTAATATTTTTGGACTTGCAGTAGGTATTGCCAGCGCGCTGCTCATTATGTTATATGTTATTGATGAATTCAGCTACGATAAGTTTCATCCCAATGCAAAAAATATACATAGAATTTGCCTCGATGCAAAAATTCAGGATACAGAGCTGATTGGGCCCATTAGCTGTGTACCAATTGGCCCAACTTCAGTAAATAACTATCCCGATATTGTAAATTTCACTCGGGTTTTCACATTCTCAGGGGAACCCGTAGTTCGTTTCGAGGATAAAACTTTCGTTGAGAAAAAGGTGTTTTTCGTTGATTCAACTTTTTTCCAGGTATTTGATGGGTTCACATTGTTGCGAGGGGATAAGTACGATGTGCTAAAACGCCCAAACCAAATGGTAATGACAGAGTCCACTGCTTTTCGATACTTTGGGAACGATAACCCAATAGGGAAAATTGTTAAGTATGGACAGGATGAAACAAACTACGAGGTAGTGGGTGTGGTTGCCGATATACCAAGTAATAGCCACATGAAGTTTGACATTGCTTGCTCGTTTGTTACATTACCCATGGCGCAAAGCACTTTTTGGATAGGCAATAATAACTATACTTACCTTCTATTACAGGACAACCTTGACCCTAAGGAAGTTGACAAAAGGTTTGTGGAATTGGTAAACACATACGCAGGCCCACAGTTCGAACAATTTGCTGGTTTTTCCACTGAGGAGTTCGAAAGTAAAGGTAACAGATACTCGTACTTCACTCAGCCACTTCTCGGTATTCATCTTAAGTCGAATTTGGCTTTTGAAATGGAGAAAGGTGGAAATCTCACGATGGTATATGTTTTCATGCTTATTGCCATATTCATTCTGGTAATTGCAGCTATAAATTTTATGAATCTTTCTACTGCTCGCTCTGCGAAGAGAGCCAAAGAGGTTGGAGTAAGAAAGGTTGTTGGTTCAACACGTTCAAGGTTAATTGGTCAGTTCTTAACCGAATCGGTTACAGTTGCTACCATTTCGTTAGTTATTGCAGTTATACTTATTATCCTGGCTATACCATCTTTTAATAGCATCGCAGGGAAACAACTTACCTTAACCTCATTACCTGTTGCAGCTACAGTAGCTATTGTTTTAGCCACAATACTTATTGTTGGTTTTGCTGCAGGGAGCTACCCCGCATTCTTTTTAGCTAGCTTCGAGCCAATTAAGGTTCTAAAGGGGAAACTCAGAACTGGAATGAAGAATAGTTTGCTACGAGGCGGATTGGTGGTGGTTCAGTTTACAATTACAATTGGCTTACTTGTTTCAACCTTCGTTGTTTACAACCAAATTTCGTACATACGGAATAAGGATTTGGGTTATAACAATAAAAACATTCTTGTTATCAATAGGCCCTACGCAATTGTTCAGGAAAAAAGAGATGCATTCATTGAGGAGTTAAAAAAGATTCCTAACGTTGAAGCGGTTTCTCGCTCTTCGTCACTCCCAACTACAATAATTGGAAACACAGTAATGCAAAAACAGGGTGCCCCAAGTGACGAGATGAACTCATTCAACTTTTTCTATGCGCACTACGATTTCGATAGGGTGATGGGCTTACGTTTAGTTGAGGGCCGTTACTTTAACCGGGATTTTGCAAGTGATTCATCAGCAATGATTATTAACCAGGCTGCTGTTAATGCATTTGGTTTCGATGGTGATGCCGTTGGTCAAATTGTAATGATGAATGGAACGGAGGAGAGAACCGTTGTTGGAGTCGTTGAAGATTTTCACTACGAAACATTACATCAAAAAGTAAGCCCACTGGTTATTGCAAGCCATCCAGTTTACACATATATTCCTATAAGAATTGGAAGTGCAAATAGGAAAGAAACAATACAGAGGATAGAGGCCAAATGGAAAGAATTTGTGGGCGATCAGGATTTTGATTATTTTTTCCTCGACCAAGCTGTTGATAATCAGTATAGCGATGAGAAACGTGCTGGCATTCTCTTCTCTAGCTTTAGTATACTGGCAATTATAATTGCATCGCTCGGTTTGCTTGGGCTTTCTTCGTATTCAGCAGAACAGCGAACCCGTGAAATTGGTATTCGAAAAGTAATGGGTGCTAACGTTCCTAGCGTGGTTTGGTTGCTACTCAATGAGATTAATCGGCTTTTCTTAATTTCAACTTTGGTTGCATGGCCTATTGCGTGGTATTTAATGAAGGGTTGGCTCGAAAATTTTACTTTCAGAATTAAATTATCACCAACCATCTTTATTGCAGCTTCATTGTTGGCGTACCTAATTGCAGTATTAACTGTTAGTTATCAGGCGTTTAAAGCAGCAAGAACGAATCCATCAATAACTTTGAAGTACGAGTAATTTTCTTGTAAGATTCTGACTACAGGTTCAACTTAAAACTGGGTTATTATGAAAATGCTGAAAAGGATAAGAGTACTCATTGCGAGTTTGCTAGCTATAGTTTCTGCCTTTTCAGCAAACTCGCAGGAAAAACGAGTTGCAACGGCGTATAGAATTGAGGGTGAAGCACCCAAAATTGACGGTTTTGTTGATGACGAAGCATGGAAAGCCGTTGAATGGCAGGATAATTTTACCCAGCAGCAACCCTACGATGGGAAGGCTCCATCGCAGAAAACAGAATTTAAGATTCTGTATAATAACAATAGTATTTTTGCAGCTATCCGTTCCTGGGATACAAACCCTGACAGCATTGTGAGTCGGCTTTCGCGTCGTGATGAGGGCGATGGCGATGCTATTGGTATCGAGTTCGATTCGTATCATGATTATCAAACTGCCTTTTCGTTCATTGTTTTCTCATCGGGTGTTAAGCACGAAAAATTAATTACTTCCGATGGAGGAAGCGAGGACGTTAGCTGGGATGCCATTTGGAGTGCAAAAACCAGCATTGACGACAAAGGTTGGATTGCTGAAATTGAAATTCCCCTAAACCAGCTTAGGTTTAACAATAACGAAGTGCAGGAGTGGGGGCTTCAGGTTGGTCGATACATTTTTCGCAAGGACGAACTTTCCCTCTGGCAACCAATTCCCCGCGATGCCCCAGGCTGGGTTCATCAGTTCGGAATATTAAAAGGAATTAAGGGTGTACACCCTAAGCGTCAGGTTGAAATTGCCCCCTACGTGGTGGGGCAAGTTGAGCGATTTGAAGAAGAGGAAGGCAATCCCTTCGCTACAGGGAAACGACACTCTTTTAATGGTGGACTTGATGCAAAAATTGGAATAACTAACGACTTTACGCTCGACCTAACTGTGAACCCTGATTTTGGCCAGGTAGAAGCCGATCCATCGGAAGTAAATCTTACCGCATTCGAAACATATTTCCCCGAGAAGCGCCCCTTTTTCATCGAAGGGAAGAATTTATTCGATTTTAACTTCTCTCCTGGCGATGGCGATGGCGCTCTTGAAAATCTATTCTACTCACGCAGAATAGGGCGCCACCCCAAAGGCGATCCTGATATTGGGGATGATGAGTACAGTAAAATTCCCGAAACAACTTCAATACTAGGTGCCGCAAAGGTTACTGGTAAAACCCAGAAGGGGTTCTCGGTTGGAATAATGGAGGCCATTACCGCTCGAGAGGAAGCAGAAATTTTTTCGAATGGCGATTACAGGTACGAAGCCGTTGAGCCCCTTACCAGCTACCTTGTGGCAAGCGCAAATAAGGAGTTTAATGAGAGCAACACTCGCATTGCCACTGTTTTCACTTCAACCAACCGGCAAATCACCAATGATGAGCTGAACTTTATGCATAAAAATGCGTTTTCGGGTGGAGTTAACTTTATGCATCAATGGAATAACAAGAATTACTACTTACTTTTTAAATCTGCATTTAGCAGGGTTGAAGGTAACCCCGAGGCAATTGTTGAAACCCAAACTGCATCGAGTAGGTATTTTCAGCGTTCCGATGCAACCCATGTTAGCGTTGATTCATCGCGCACAAGTTTAACGGGTTGCGGAGGATTGCTAGGGATTGGCAAGGGTGGCGAGGGCCGATGGAGATACATGGCGTTTGTTTCATGGAAATCGCCTGAGTTTGAAATTAACGATGTTGGTTTTGTAAGAACAGTTGACGACATTTTTCAAGTTTTCTGGGTGGGTTACCGAATTTTCGAACCCTTCTCGGTATTCCGAAACTTTAGCCTTAACATGAACCAATGGACTGGGCACAATTTTGCCGGTGAGCGTGGTTACTGGGGAGGAAACGTAAATTTTAATGCTCAGTTTAAAAACTACTGGAACGGAGGAGCCTACGTTGGTCATCAGGGTGAATCGTTAAGTTTCTCCGCTCTGAGGGGAGGCCCGGCTCTGATAATTCCTGGAGGTTGGAACGAGAACTTTTGGGTAAGTACCGATGGAAGGAAAAAATTAACATCAACATTTAGTACAAGTTACTTTAAAAGCATAAACTCTGAGTCGTATCACTTTGCATTTGGGGTTAACTATAAACCAAGCAAAGCGCTTGTGCTGTCTGTTTCTCCTTTTGTGAACGGAACAACCAAAAAGATACAGTTTGTTGATAACTTCGAATATGGAAACATTGTGAGCTATGTGAATGCCAGTATCGACCAGTTTACCTGCTTGCTTGAGTTTAGAGCAAACCTGAGTATAACTCCCGATCTTTCAATTCAGTATTATGGTCGCCCATTTATTGCCAAAGGCAAATATTCCGATTTCAAAAAAATAACTAACTCCAGAGCAGAGAAGTTTTCTGATCGCTTCGAGGTTTTCTCCAATTCTCAGATTACCTATAACACCGATGATGATGTATACATGGTTGATGAAAACGTTGATGGGATTACGGATTACTCGTTCGATAATCCTGATTTCAATTTCCGCGATTTTCAGTCGAATTTGGTAATTCGTTGGGAGTACAAGCCGGGATCAACAGTTTTCTTAGTATGGACACAAGGACGACAGTACTCTGATATAGATTATAGTACAAATTTTAAAAATACAGTTTCCGACCTTTTTGATGAATATCCCCACAATATCTTCCTGGTAAAACTTTCCTACAGGTTTTACTAGTAATGCATCCCATTTTAGGGTTATGTAGGATAATAGAGCTGATTTTTCATAAAAAAAGCCGTTCATAGGGGAACGGCTTTTTTTGTATTCGAGATATTTCTATTTCTCTTTAATTGCAGCTTGCGCAGCAGCTAAGCGAGCGATAGGAACTCGGAAAGGAGAACAAGAAACATAATCCATTCCGGTTCTGTGACAGAACTCAACTGATGATGGGTCACCACCATGCTCACCGCAAATACCAACTTTTAAGTCAGGACGAGTAGCCCTACCTTTCTTTGTTCCCATTTCAACTAACTGACCAACACCTGTTTGGTCTAATTGTTGGAAAGGATCATTTTTAAGGATTCCTTTATTGATATAAATTGGTAAGAATTTACCAGCATCGTCACGAGAATAACCAAATGTCATTTGAGTTAAGTCGTTAGTACCGAAAGAGAAGAATTCAGCGTGTACAGCAACTTCGTTAGCTGTTAATGCAGCACGTGGAATTTCAATCATCGTACCTACCAAGTAGTCAACTTTTATACCTTTTTCAGCAAAAACTTTCTCAGCAGTAGCTCTGATGATTTCTTCCTGCATTTTGAATTCTTTTACAGTACCAATCAGTGGAACCATAATTTCTGGTTTAGGATTTAATCCTTTTGCTTTTAAGTTACAAGCTGCTTCGATAATAGCGCGAGCCTGCATCTCGGTAATTTCGGGATATGTATTTCCTAAACGACAACCACGGTGTCCTAACATTGGGTTGAATTCGTGTAACGACTCAACTTTTTCTTTAACTAATTTAACGTCAACACCAAGCTTCTCAGCCATTTCTTTTTGAGTTGCATCATCGTTTGGAGTAAACTCATGTAAAGGTGGATCAAGTAAACGGATAGTTACTCCAAATCCGTCCATTGCTTCAATAATTCCTTCAAAATCACCACGTTGAATTGGCAATAATTTATCTAAAGCTTTTCTACGTCCAGCTTCATCTTCAGCAAGAATCATTTCACGGATAGCCCAGATACGATCACCTTCGAAGAACATGTGCTCAGTACGGCAAAGTCCAATACCTTTCGCTCCGAATTCGCGTGCTGTTTTTGCATCAGCAGGAGTATCAGCATTTGTTCTCACATACATTTTTGTGTTTTTTTCAGCAAGATCCATAATCTTACCAAAATCACCATGTAATGATGGAGTAATTGTAGCAACTTTACCTTCGTAAACTTCACCTGTTGATCCGTTTAATGAAATAAAATCACCTTTTTTATATTCAACTCCGTTTATTTTTAATGCTGTGTGAGATACAGAAATACCAGCAGCAGAAGAAACACAACATTTGCCCATACCACGAGCAACAACTGCAGCATGAGATGTCATTCCACCACGTTCAGTTAAAATACCTTCAGCAGCATACATTCCTTTTAAATCTTCAGGAGATGTTTCACGACGAACAAGGATTACCTTTTCACCTTTTGCAGCTTCAATTTCTGCATCTTCAGCAGTGAAAACAATTTTACCAGTTGCAGCACCTGGAGAAGCAGGTAAACCTTTTGAAAGAACTTTTGCAGCAGCAATAGCTTTAGTATCAAATACTGGGTGTAATAATTCGTCTAATTTGTTAGGTTCTTGACGTAGAATAGCTGTTCTCTCATCAATTAAACCTTCTGCTAACATATCAACAGCCATTTTTACCATAGCTGCACCTGTACGTTTTCCGTTACGTGTTTGCAACATCCAAAGTTTACCATCTTGAATGGTGAACTCCATATCTTGCATATCGTGATAATGTTTTTCTAATTTTTGCTGAACATCAAATAATTCTTTGTAAAGTTCAGGCATTGATTCTTCTAGCGAAGGGAATTTAGCTTTACGAACATCTTCTGGGGTTCCGTTACGCTCAGCCCAACGTTTTGAACCTTCTAAAGTAATTTCTTGTGGAGTTCTAATACCAGCAACAACGTCTTCACCCTGAGCATTAATTAAATATTCTCCATTAAATATATTTTCACCTGTAGCAGCATCGCGAGAGAAAGCAACACCTGTAGCAGATGTATCACCCAAGTTACCATAAACCATTGCTTGTACGTTTACAGCAGTTCCCCATTCGTCAGGAATTTGTTCCATTCTTCTGTAAAGAATAGCTCTTTCAGTATTCCATGAATCGAATACAGCACAAATTGCTCCCCATAGCTGATCCCATGGATTTGTTGGGAAATCTACTCCAGCTCTTTCTTTAACAACAGCTTTATATGCTTCAACAACTCCTTTTAAATCTTCAGCAGTTAATTCGGTATCTGAAGCATAACCTTTTGCTTCTTTAACTTTGTCCAAAACAACTTCGAAAGGATCGTGTTCGCCTTCTTTTGCAGTTACATTCATAACTACATCACCATACATATGAATAAAACGACGATATGAATCGTAAGCAAATTTTTCGCTTCCTGATTTTTCTGCAACTAATTTTACAGTTTCATCATTCATACCAAGGTTTAAAACGGTATTCATCATTCCTGGCATAGATGCACGTGCACCTGAACGAACTGAAACTAACAAAGGGAAAGCTTCTCCTTTTGATCCGAATTTAGCATTCATCACTTTTTCTGTTGCAGCAATACCTGCTTCAACTTCAGTTTTAATTAACTCAACAACAGCGTCTTTGCCTAATTGATTATATTCTGTACAAACTTCAGTAGTAATGGTAAATCCTGCAGGAACAGGAACTCCAATAAGGTTCATCTCGGCAAGGTTGGCACCTTTTCCTCCTAGAAGGTTTTTCATGCTGGCATCGCCTTCGGCTTGCTTGTTTCCAAAGGTGTAAACACGTTTAACGTTCGACATTTTAATTTAAGTTTAAGTGTTGATTTATATTGAATTATGTTTCTTAATGGCACAATTTTTTCTGAACTTACAAAATTATTAAAAAAAATGGATTGGCAATTTTCAATTCTGATACTAGTTCAATTTTTTTCTGCAAACGATTCAAAGAGTTTTTTTAGAAGTAATATATGCCTTAAGAGATTATACTATATTCGAGCACTTACGATTTTGTGATAAAATATTGCTTAGAAATGAAATTTTTGTTCATCGCGAAATAGTACGTGTTCATTCCGGATAAATTCCGTTTCATCTCTAATCGTTAGTGTTTAACATTGTTTGGCACTAGTTTTGAAAATGAAATTGAAACTTTTAACCCATTAAATAATATTAGTTATGAAAGCAAAAATGATTTTCACATTAGTTGTACTACTATTCACTGGTAGCTTTTTAATGGCTCAGGATGAGCCAGAGGAAGAGATGCAAACCCTTTTTGGTGACGAGAAATTAACTTTTGGTGGGTATGGAGGTCCTAGGGTTGCATTTTCGTCGTTTGACAGTAAGGATATTTGGTTGGTAGGTGGTAGGGGGGGTGTTATTATTAACCATTGCTTCGTACTTGGAGGAGCTGGATATGGGATTGTTAACTCTCCCCTTTACAACGATCTAGTAATTGATGGTGTTAACTATCCTAGCCTTTACCTGCAGGGAGGATACGGCGGTTTGATGCTCGAGGGGATTTTCTGGTCGAGCAAACTTGTGCACTTTTCTGTTCCCGTTTTAATAGGAGCAGGTGGAGTAATGTTTAGCGATAAACAATATCCCGATGGGGATGAAGATTATAAAATTCATGTGATTGAACACACTCCCTTCTTTGTAATTGAACCTGGCATTGAAGCGGAGTTGAATGTGGTAAGATTTATGAGACTTTCAGCAGGAGTTAGCTACCGGTACGCTCCCAAAGCTGAACTTTCTAATATTCCTTCAAATGCTTTTAACAGCTTAAATGTTTCGCTATCGCTAAAATTTGGTAGTTTTTAACAAATTTTTCGTTCCAATTACGAACATGTAGTGTTCGAAAACGAACAGCACGTTTAATAATGTTAGGGTTTTGAAACTTGAAGTATTGTAATTGTTCGGTATAACAATACAGTATGTATAATGGCACAATATTTGAATTATTGTTTAATAACTTAAAAATTTAAAGGCCATGTTTATAATAGGATTTTTTGCCGGGTTGCTTTTCTTGCTTGTGGTTGATTTGTTGGCAGGAACATACTTTCGGTATAGGTCGTATACCAAAACCCGAAACAGAGGTGTTTCACACTATTAACAACAACTTGAAAAAATGAAAACAAAAATAACAGTTATTGCTTGGTTTTGTAATCTTGCAATAGTTCTTACTTCAGCTATGAGTGTATACTCACAGGACGATGCTCAGTATCTACTTGATCTAAATAGAGTGAAGGTTTCAGGTTTTGGGAATACGAACTACGTTTTTTCGCAGGTTGATGGGGATTTCTCATACTCATCAGGAGGAAGCGGTGCCTTCCTTTTCAACTACAAATACTTTGTTGGTATTTATGGTCAGAATCTTGAAACAACCCATTCCCGCGACGATATTTACTCTTCAACATTCGACCCGAATGTGAACCCCGATGAGGAACCAATCTTTACCAAGAATAAGCTGCATTTCAACCATGGCGGACTGTGGCTAGGCTACATTCATAAGCCCAATAGCTTGGTTCACTGGGGTACAAACTTAAGGTTGGGAGCAGGTAGAATTGCATTAAATGATAAGGACATCGAGTTTCACGATTTGGAGGAGCACCATCGCGATGTAATCGCTACAATTATTCCTGAATTTGATGTTGAACTAAATATAGCCCGTTGGTTTAAGGTTAACCTGGGCATTGGTTACAGGTTTGTACTCTTTACCGATAATAGTATATACCGCAATAGCGAAGGAGAGGATGTTCGCCTTTACAAGTCGAGTCAGTTTTCTAGCCCTACAGCCACATTAAAGTTGATGTTTGGAAGCTTTGGCCCTAGGCCAAGCAAAAAAAATGGGCACAACATCAACTAATTCTGCTTTCTTCTGTTTTATAAATAATAATAATATTTAAACAATGAAGCACTTCGTTTGGCCTCTTATTGTTATGTTGGTTCTATTTCAGCAATTGGTTTTGGCCAGTAACGATTCGGATATATCAAATAAGGTAACAGTCAACGGGTACGTTAAGGATGCTTCCAACGGGGAGGAGTTAATCGGTGTTACCATCCTGGTGGCAGAAAAAAGCAGAGGAACGGCAACTAATGTTTACGGTTTCTATTCTGTATCGCTTGAGCCTGGGCACTATACCCTAATTTACTCATTTGTTGGCTATAAATCGATTGAGAAGAAGTTGGAACTGAACGAGAATCTTACCATTGATGTTGAACTTCAAGAGGAGTCGGTTCTGTTAAACGAGGTGGTGGTTACCAGCAGGAAGCCAAATGAGAATATCACCCGAAACGAGATGAGCGTGGCTAGGTTGGACATTAAGAGTATTCAACGAATACCCGCATTAATGGGCGAGGTTGATGTTATTAAGGCAATTCAGCTGCTTCCTGGTGTGCAGAGTACCGCTGAGGGTACATCGGGGTTTAGCGTTCGGGGCGGAGCGGTTGACCATAACCTGATACTTCTCGATGAGGCAACTGTTTACAATGCATCGCATCTAATGGGATTCTTCTCGGTATTCAACAACGATGCCATAAAAGATGTTAAGCTTTACAAGGGCGATATTCCCGCTTCCAGCGGGGGACGTTTAGCCTCGTTGCTTGATGTGAGAATGAAAGATGGCAACTCAAAAAACTTCTCGTTAACAGGAGGCATTGGAACCATTTCAAGCAGGTTAACCATGGAGGGGCCGTTGGTTTCCGAGAACACTACTTTTATGGTTTCGGGGCGCAGAACCTACGCCGATGTTTTTTTACCCCTTGCCCCCAATGAGGACATTAGGGATAATACGTTGTTCTTTTACGATTTGAATGTAAAATTGAGCCATAGGATAAACGATAAGCATCGACTTTTCCTGTCGGGCTACTACGGTCGCGATATTTTTGGATCGAGCTTTGCTCGTTTTGGTTTCGGAAACCAAACAACAACTCTTAGGTGGAATTACATTATAACACCCAAACTCTTTTTAAACACAACAGCTATATATAGCAACTACAACTACTATTTGGGAACAGCTGATGGTGAGCCAACATCTTTCCGATGGAATTCATTTATGAACGATTATAGCCTGAAGTTCGACTTTACTTACTTTTTGAATACAAATAATACTTTCAAATTTGGGGGACAGTCAATATATCATGAAATAAGCCCGGCAAAGGCAAAAGGAGTGGGAGAGGAGGCTCTTCTTGGCGAGTTCATTTTGCCCGAGAATCTATCGTTTGAGCACGGATTTTACGTTATGAACGAGCAAACTGTAAACGATAACCTCTCCCTGAAATACGGGTTGCGACTTTCGGTGCTGCAGAATGCTGGCAATAACCACGAGCAGTATATTTTCGATGAAAACTATGAGGTTGTAGAATCGGTTTACCGAAAGAAGGGTGAGATTTTCAATACGTACTCGAACCTTGAACCCAGATTTGGTATAAACTACACCATTAACGAAAAGAATTCAGTTAAGTCGAGCTACTCAAGAACCGTTCAGTACATACAGCAGGCAACGAACGGGGCTGCGGGTACTCCATTGGATATATGGTTTACGGCTTCGCCGAATATTAAACCACAAGTTTCCGACCAGTTTGCCGTTGGGTACTTTCGCAACTTCCTGAACAATGCGCTGGAATCGTCTGTTGAATTTTACTACAAGGACATGCAGAATGTTGTTGATTTTAAGGATTTTGCAAATTTACTGATGAACGATAAGCTGGAGGGGGAGCTGCGCATTGGAACCGCCGAATCCTACGGAATGGAATTTCTTACCAACTTCAACTACAAGAATTTGAATGGTTGGGTTAGCTACACCTTCTCACGTGTTTTTAGAACCATTGATGAAATCAACGGTGGCGAGCCATACTCTGCTATTTCCGATAAACCTCACGATATTGCCATAGTTGCAAACTACGAAGTTACTCCACAGTTCTCGGTTTCTGCAAACTGGATTTACTCAACTGGAATCCCTGCAACGTTCCCAACCGGGCGCTACGAGATTTTGGGAACAATTATCCCCCTGTACTCCTCAAGAAATAATTACAGGTTTCCCGATTACCACAGGCTCGACGTAGCTTTGATTTACAAACCAAAGAGGAATGGGAGTAGGAAGTGGCAAAGTGAATGGAATTTATCCATTTACAATGCATACAACCGAAAGAATGCTTGGGCAATAAATTTCGTTCAGGATGAGAATAATCCTTCGCAAACCTACGCTGAGAAAACGTACCTATTCTCAATACTACCCTCGTTAACCTATAACTTCAAGTTCTAAAAACTTCTGAAATGAAAACGAAAATACTTTCAATCGCCATTCTATCTGTTTTGTTCTTTCTTTCTGGGTGTACTGAACGAATCGATATTGAGCTTGATAGTTCCTACGCGCGATGCGTTATTTATGGCGAGATTACCACTGATACTACCCAGCATAAAGTAACCGTTAGGCGCACGGGCGACTATTATGGAGAGTATGCTCCCATAGGAATTTCTGGAGCCAACGTATCCATTTCCGATGGAGATAATGTTTTTGAGTTAAGTGAAGACCCTGAAAATCCTGGAGTTTACCTTACTCAGGATGATGTTTACGGGATTCCAGGGAGAATTTATACCCTAAACGTTTCGAATGTTGATTTGCTGGACGATGGAATTATGCAAAGCTACGAGGCTACTTCTGAGTTACGCCAGGTAGCAGAGCCCGATTCAATTGACGTTTTGTACCGAAGGGAGTGGGAGGGATGGATAATTCAGGCTTATGCAACCGACCCTGCTGAAACCGAAGATTTCTATATGTTTCATACCTACATAAATGGGGTTTTGCAGTCCGATTCGTTAATGAATATAAACATTCAAGATGACCTTTTCTTTAACGGAAACCAAACAAACGGTGCATTGATTGAATACATTCCTGGAGAGGATGGGCTTGCAGTAAACGACACTGTAACTATTGGTTTCTGTGGAATTACCCAGGATTACTACGTTTACTTGATTGAAACACAGGTTTCTGCTCGTCCTTCCAATCCATTGTTTAGCGGTGCTCCGGCAAATCCCAAAAGCAATATAAGTAACAATGCCATTGGGTTCTTTACGGCCTACTCAATTGAGAGGGCAACAAAAATTGTTAAGCAGGTTGAATACTACCAGTAGCTGATTACATTTTCAGTATTCGTTCTATCGCATCCAGCTCTTCTTGGTGGAACGATAGATTGCTAACTGACTGGATATTCTCAGCTAGTTGAGCAGCGCTGCTCGCACCAACCAGAACCGATGTAACCCTTGAATCCTTTAGCAACCAAGAAATGGACATTTGGGCTAATGTTTGCCTTCTGTTAAGCGCAACTTCGTTGAGCTTACTAATTTTTTGAACCAGCTGAGGCGTAACTTCGCTTTCTTGCAGAAAGCCATGAGGTTTTCGGGCTCTTGAGTTTTCGGGAATTCCATGAATGTACTTGCTAGTGAGCAAACCCTGTGCCAGGGGAGAAAAAGCTATGCAGCCAATTCCTTCATCTTCAAGTGTATTCAGTAATCCTTCTTCTGCCCATCGGTTTAGCATTGAGTATTTTGGTTGATGAATTAGGCATGGTGTTCCCATGTTTTTTAGAAGTTTCGCTGCCTCTGCAGTTTCTTTTGCTGGGTAGTTTGAAATTCCAACGTATAGCGCTTTACCCATTTTAACAGCATGGCTAAGTGCGCCCATGGTTTCGTCAAGCGGTGTTTTTGGGTCGAACCGATGTGTGTAGAAAATATCAACGTAATCAATACTCATCCTTTTAAGGCTTTGGTCGAGGCTTGCTAGTAGGTACTTTCTTGAGCCCCACTCACCGTAGGGACCGGGCCACATGTAGTAACCCGCTTTAGTTGAAATAATTAGCTCGTCGCGGTAATCTTTTAAGTCGCTGCTGAGAATCTTTCCAAAATTCTTTTCTGCCGAACCGGCAGGAGGACCGTAGTTGTTAGCAAGGTCGAAATGCGTAATTCCCGAATCGAAAGCTTTCCAAATAATTTTTCGGTAATTTTCGTAGCTGTCCACATCTCCGAAATTGTGCCACAGCCCAAGCGAAATGGTTGGAAGCTGCAACCCGCTATTTCCGCATCGGCGGTAAATCATTGATTCGTAACGATTCTCAATAGGTATGTACTCCATGCTATAGTTTTTTTAAAAACTTCAAGGTATAAAAAAAACGGATAGCAACTAGCCATCCGTTTTTTTGGTTTCAATAATTTGCCTAATCCAGCTTGTGAATTACCAAACCGCTACGGAGTTTTGGTTCAAACCAGGTTGTTTTTGGAGGCATAATATTTCCAGTATCAGCAATGTCAATTAGCTGTTTCATTGAAACTGGGTAAAGTGCGAATGCTGCAGCCATTTCGCCGCTGTCAACCCTTTTCTTCAGCTCGCCTAAACCACGAATTCCACCAACAAAATCGATACGTTTTGAGGTTCTCAAATCTTTAATATCAAGAATGTTATCAAGAACAAGGTTTGAGAGAACGGTAACATCGAGAACTCCAATTGGATCGTTATCGTTATAGGTTCCGGGTTTTGCTGTAAGCGAGTACCACTTCCCTTCGAGGTACATGCTGAAGTTGTGTAGCTTATTGGGTTTGTAGATTTCAGTACCTTTGTCAACAACATCAAACTTCTCGTTCAATTTCTCCATTAGCTGAGCAGGAGTGAGTCCGTTTAAATCCTTAACAACACGGTTATAGTCGATAATAGTTAGCTGATTATCGGGAAAAATTACCGCCAGGAAGTAGTTGTACTCTTCGTTGCCAGTGTGGTTTGGGTTTTTACTTTTCTTTTCCATTCCAACTCTTGCAGCTGCAGCAGTACGATGGTGACCATCGGCTACGTAAAGTGCTGGTTGTTGGGCGAAAATTTCAGTAATTCTTTTGTTGGTTGCATCATCCTCAATAACCCAAAGGTGATGTCCAAAACCGTCCTCAGCAACAAAATCGTAGTCCGCTTTCTTGCTTTTTACAACCTTGTCAACAATCTCATCAATTTCTTTAATTGCAGGATATGCAAAGAATACTGGCTCGATGTTGGCATTCTGGTTGCGAACGTGAATCATCCTGTCCTCCTCCTTATCGGGACGGGTTAGCTCGTGCTTTTTGATTTTGCCTTCCATGTAATCCTCAAAATGGCAGGCAACTGCCAAACCGTACTGGGTACGACCATTCATGGTTTGAGCGTACACGTAGTACATTTCCTTGTTGTCCTGAACCAGCCAGCCTTTCTCTTGCCACTTCTTAAAATTCTCAACGGCCTTATCGTAGGCTTCCTGTGAGTGCTCGTCGATTATTGGGTCGAAATCGATCTCTGGTTTGATGATATGCAGCAACGATTTTTCGCCTGCTTCGACTTTTGCCTCAACGGAGTTGAGCACATCGTAAGGACGTGAAGCAACCTCTTTAGCTAACTCTTTTGGCGGACGAACCGCTTTAAAGGGTTTTATTTTTACCATTTTACAATTTATATATGATTAACAATTAATGAATTACTTATTTACCTGGAAGGTTCTATCACCATTTTTCAGGAAGTTCACAATTTGCTGAGCAGAGGCTAAACCAGCGTTAATATTTGCTTCGGCTGTTTCTGCTCCCATTTTCTTGGGGGTAGCAAATACGCGGGTACCAAACTTTTCCGAAAGCACTGCTTGATTTTCGGCTGCAATATCTGTTGCGTATTTCAGGTCGGAACGCTCTTCAAGAATTTTTAGTAAACCTTCCTCATCAATAACTTCCTTACGTGCAGTGTTTATGAGTGTTCCACCTTTTGGCATTTTCGATAGCAAATTGAAACCGATTGATTTTTTTGTTTTATCGTTTGCAGGGATATGTAGCGAAAGGTAATCGCTAACGCTATAAAGTTCCTCAACAGAATTTACAACCTTAACACCATCTTTCTCAATATCTTCCTTCTTTACGAAAGGATCGAAAGCGTATATTTCCATTCCAAAACCTTTTGCGTGCGAGGCAACGAGTTTTCCAACATGGCCGTAGGCATGAATACCTAAACGTTTCCCTTTTATTTCCCCGCCAGTTCCAGGATTGAATTGGTTGCGAGCCATGAAAATCATCATTCCGATTGCAAGCTCAGCAACTGCGTTTGAGTTTTGCCCTGGAGTATTCATGGCTACCACATTTTTGGCTGTGCAAGCAGCCAAGTCGAGGTTGTCGTAACCAGCGCCAGCTCTTACAACAATTTTAAGGTTTTTAGCAGCCTCAACAACATCAGCTGTAACCTTGTCGCTACGGACGATGATTGCATCAACGTCGGCAACTGCTTTAATTAGGTCGGCTTTATCGGTGTATTTTTCGAGCAGAGCAAGTTCCATTCCTGCACCTTCAACAATTTTTCTGATGCCGTCAACGGCAGTTTTTGCGAAGGGTTTTTCGGTTGCTACCAGTACTTTTGCCATAACTTTATACTTTTAAGTTTGAAATGATTTTAAAAAATAAAAGGTTGAATGACAAACGCCATTCAACCTTTGAATATAAAAATACTAGGCATTCATTTTTTCGAACTCTTTCATGCAATCAACAAGTGCCTGAACGCTTTCAACAGGGCAGGCATTGTAGCATGATGCACGGAATCCCCCAACTGAACGGTGGCCTTTAATTCCAACCATTCCTTTTTCTTTGGCGAAAGCCATAAAATCGGCTTCTTTATCTTTATATTGTTCAGCCATAACAAAGCAAATGTTCATGATTGAACGATCCTCTTTTGCAGCAGTTCCAACAAACATTTTGTTCCTGTCAATTTCATTATAAAGAAGATCCGCTTTCTGGTTGTTGATTTTGTTGATTGCTGCAACACCACCGATAGATTTTAACCATTTTAGGGTTTCGTGCATAACAAAAATTGAAATCACTGGCGGAGTGTTGAACATTGAATTGTCTTTTGGTTCAGCGCCAATGAATGTTCTGTAGTCAACCATTGTTGGGAGTTTCCTCTCAACTTTTCCAAGGATATCCTTACGAACAATTACGAAAGTTACACCAGCAGGGCCCACGTTTTTCTGTGCGCCACCGTATATCATGGCATACTTGGTAACATCAACAGGGCGGCTCATGATATCAGAACTCATATCGGCAATGAGTTTCACGGGGCAGTCAATGTCAGTTTTAATCTCAGTTCCGTAAATGGTGTTGTTTGTGGTAATGTGGAAGTAGTCTGCGTCAGCAGGAATTGTGTAGCCCTTTGGGATGTAGGTGTAGTTTTTATCTGCCGATGATGCAACAACCTCAACATCTCCATAGTTTTTAGCCTCTTTGATTGCTTTTTTTGCCCAAACGCCGGTTTCGAGGTATGCCGCCTTTTTATTCATTAAGTTGGCAGCCAGGGTATAAAATTGTGTTGATGCGCCACCACCTAGGAAAAGAACTGCATAGTCGTTAGGGATGTTGAGCAATTCTCTCCATAGCTGTTCGGTTTCAGCCATAATTCTTTCCCATCCGGGAGTACGGTGTGAAATTTCAAGAATCCCAATACCAGTGTTATCAAAATTACGAATAGCCTCAATTGTTGATTCGATGGCTTGTTGAGGGAGAACACATGGACCTGCGTTAAAATTATGTTTCGTCATAGCATATTAGGTTTTAAATTGTAATACAATGTGGCAATATTTTGTCAAAATTATAGCTATTATTTGAATTTTCCTAGAAAATTAGTACTCAAAGCTAGAAAGTGGATTTACGCAATATTCTCATGCAAAATGCTACTTTTTTGAAATTACTCAGTAACAATAACCCCATCCTTTAAAAATGGAACTTTGTTGCAACTATCAGGAGTGAAACAGTATTCAAGCACATCGTCCAATCCCAAACGTTTGAGCCTGTGGCGTTGAGCAATGCGTTCAAGGTACAAAAAAATGTCAATTTTTGCAACATTCCATAAATCAATTGAGGAGTAGGTTGCATCGCATTTTGTTTCGAACAGGTTGCTTTCAAGCAACTTTTGTGCAATTGCGCCAGCAAGGAGGCTGTCCTCGGTGCAGTACCGACCTTTCCATCCGGCACAAAGGAAGAGCACATCGCCATTGGGCTGGTTCATTAGCCAGTTTGATACAGCAGAAAGGTTTAGAAATGAAGCGATAATAACATTTAGTCCAACGGAAGCTTGTGTAATGGCTTGTGTTCCATTGGTTGTGCTGTAGGCTACAGTTTTTCCCATAACCCGTTCAGGAGTGAAGTTGAAAGGTGAGTTGCCGAAATCGGCAAAATCGAGGGTAACGCCATCGCGCTCAGCAGCAACCATGTATCCTTTCTTCTTGTACTCTCTAGCCTCATCGATAGTTGGAACGGGAATAATGGCTTCGGCGCCATTGGCAAACGCGGCGCAAATTGCACTGGTGGCTCGTAGGATATCTATCACTACAACGTGGGCATTCTCATTCTTGTAGAACCTGAATAGCTCGGGTGAAAAGCAAACTTCAATTTGCCGTTTTTCCATTTCAAATTGATAAAAAAACGGGTATGCTGGCTTTACTTGCCCTCATACCCGTTGTGTTTTATAATTTCTTTACGCTTGTTTCTTGTATATGGGGAGTTTTACGACTTTTGCCTTCAGGCTTTTATTGCGAATGTTGATGAAAATTTCTGTTCCAGGTTTGCTGAATTCGGTTTTTACATATCCCATACCAATTCCGATTTTCATCATTGGCGACATGGTTCCTGAGGTTACTTCACCAATTAGTTCTCCATCAACGTCGAGAATTTCGTAATGTTGGCGGGGAATTCCACGGTCAACCATTTCAAATCCAACGAGCTTGCGGATTAAGCCTTCGGCTTTTAGGTCGAGCATGTACTGTTTATCAATAAAATCTTTGTGGTCAACAAATTTTGTAATCCAGCCTAATCCAGCCTCAAGCGGAGAAGTTGAGTCGTTTATATCGTTTCCGTACAAGCAGAATCCCATTTCGAGGCGAAGGGTATCGCGGGCACCAAGCCCAATTGGTTTTAGGCCAAACTCTGCACCTGCTTCAAATACGGCTTTCCAAAGTTTCTCGCCATCCTCGTTTGAGCAGTATATTTCGCAACCACCTGCGCCGGTATATCCGGTTGTTGAAAAAATAACTTCGTCAATTCCTGCAAAAGGAATTTTTTTGAATGTGTAGTATTCCATGTCCTCAATAGGAACATTGGTGAGTTTCTGCATTGCTTTTAGCGCAAGAGGTCCCTGAACTGCTAGCTGGGCTATTTCGTCGGATGCATTGTAAAGCTCCTTTCCTACCGTAAGGTCGAACTTTGGTGCGTGATGGCAGAACCAATTCCAGTCTTTCTCAATGTTAGCAGCGTTTATTACCAGAAGGTATGTTTCGGAATCGACACGGTAAACCAGTAGATCGTCAACAATTCCACCTTTCCCATTGGGTAAACAGGAGTACTGAACTTTCCCGTCAACTAATGCAGCAGCGTCGTTTGATGTGATGTACTGGACGTATTCGAGGGCTCGGGGACCTTTTACCCAAACCTCGCCCATATGAGAAACATCAAAAACGCCTAGTTTTTCTCTAACGGTTATATGCTCATCATTAATGCCAGTATACTCAATTGGCATGTTGTATCCTGCAAACGGAGCCATTTTTGCTCCAAGTTCAATATGAAATTTTGTGAAGGGAGTTTGCTTCATTTTGTTGAATATTATGGTTTTGAATTAGTTAATAGTGGGCGATTATTTGTACAAACCTACACGATTTTTTACTAATTGCCAACCGCTAGTCTAATTATTATTGATAAAAATCGGTTGTTATGCAGCATACATTTACTATGAATTTTTTAGTTTTAATTTTTTACATACTATTTTATTCGTAAATTGTAGCACTATATTGTAAATGCTTTATTGTTTTTTTTTGTTCAATATTAAGGTCTTAAGTATATGGAATCCTATAGGTTTGTGGATTTTAATCAGATTATGGAGGTGGCTGATGGAAGTAGTCAACTTGTGCATGATTTGATTAATATGTTTTTCAAGCAAGTTCAGACTTTTTCCGAACAGTTGGATTCTTTATATCAATCGGGTGATTTTATTTCACTTGGTAAATTGGCCCATAAGATTAAAGGTTCGGCAGCCATGATGGGAATTACTGAACTAGCGAACTACATGAAGGAGCTTGAGCATTTGGCAAAGGAAAAGTTGCAGGTAGAAAAGTACCCCGAACTAATTAACAAGTACAAAACAATCTCAGCCGAAGCGGTTGAGGAACTTAAAGATATTGCTAAACGAATCTAAAAACCTACTACCATGATAAATCTTGAGAAAGTTAACGACGTTTTTATCATCTCGCTTGAGAAGGACACCAAGTTGAATGTAGCTATCTCGCAAAAGTTTAAACAGGATGTAACCCAACTAATCGATCAGCCCAACATGAAAGTTGTGGTTAGCTTGGAAAATATTGACTACATTGATAGTTCGGGTTTTGGTTCCCTTCTATCGGTGCTGCGGGCTTGCAAGAATAGCAATACACAGCTTAAGCTGTGCTGCATTTCCCCAGAAGTAATGGAATTGGTTAAATTACTCCAACTTCATTCTGTTTTTGACATTCGCGAAAGCGTAAACGACTGCATTAACTCCTTTAACTAACAGATTATTAAACTACCTAAAGGTTAACTCATCTCCATCAAAGTAATCGATGGTGATGGGTTTTTCTTTATCAATATTCCCCGCGATTATTTCTTTTGATAGTTTATTTAGAATGTGTTTCTGTATCATTCGGTTTATTGGACGGGCACCGTACAATGGGTCGAAACCTGCAGATGCTATCCAGTCAACTGCGCTTGGAGTTATGCTAATTTCAATACCCTGCTCGGTTAGAAGATTCCTGACTTTTTCGAACTGGAGCAATACTATTTCCCGAATTTCCTTCTGATTGAGTGGGGTGAACATAATAATTTCATCAACCCTGTTAAGAAACTCAGGTCGAATGGTTTGCTTTAGCAGGTCGAGTACCTGATTGCGGGTTTTCCCAAGAATATCTATATCTATATTCTTACCTGCTTCGGTTAGGTTTCCCTGAATAATGTGCGAACCGAGGTTTGAGGTCATAATGATAATTGTGTTCTTAAAGTCAACAACCCTGCCTTTGTTGTCGGTTAGCCTGCCATCATCGAGTACCTGGAGGAGGATGTTGAAAACATCGGGGTGAGCCTTCTCGATTTCATCGAGCAGAACAACCGAGTAGGGTTTGTGCCTAACGGCCTCAGTTAGCTGGCCTCCCTCATCGTAGCCAACGTAGCCCGGAGGCGCACCAATTAGCCGCGATACGGAATGACGCTCCTGGTACTCGCTCATGTCAATACGGGTCATCAGGTTCTCGTCGGCGAATAGAAACTCAGCCAATGCCCGGGCTAGCTCAGTTTTCCCAACTCCGGTTGTTCCCAGAAAGATGAACGAGCCGATGGGACGTTTGGAGTTTTGCAGTCCCGCACGACTTCTACGAACGGCATCAGAAACCGCTGCAATGGCTTCATCCTGGCCAATTACGCGTTTGTGTAGCTGGTTTTCGAGGGTAAGAAGCTTCTCCTTTTCGCTCTGGAGCATGCGGCTCACCGGAATGCCTGTCCAACGGGCAACAACCTCGGCAATGTCATCGGCATCAACCTCTTCCTTAATTAAAGCCTGCTCGCTTTGGGTTGAGGCCAGCTCGTTTTTCAGGGCTTCGATGGCTTGCTCCGATTCCTTGATTTTTCCGTACCGTATTTCGGCAACCCTGCCGTAGTCGCCGCTTCGTTCTGCGTCCTCAGCTTCCTGCTTCAAGTTTTCTACATTCTGCTTATGCTGCTGAATGCGTTCAATAATCGATTTCTCATTCTTCCACTTGGCGCGTAGCTGGTTCCGTTCCTCAGAAAGGTTGCTGATTTCGAGGCTCAGCTCGTCGAGTTTGCCCTTGCTGCCTTCGCGCTTTATGGCTTCCCTTTCAATTTCTAACTGTTTAATTCTTCGTTCAATCTCATCGATGCTTTCGGGAACCGAATTCATTTCGAGCCGGAGTTTGGAGGCTGCTTCGTCAACCAGGTCGATGGCTTTATCGGGCAGGAACCGTGAGGTTATGTAGCGGTTCGAGAGTTCCACGGCTGCAATTATTGCCTCGTCCTTTATACGTACTGCATGATGACTTTCGTAGCGTTCCTTTAGTCCCCTGAGTATAGAGATTGCATCTACCACGCTAGGCTCATCAATTAAAACAGTTTGGAATCGACGTTCCAGCGCTTTGTCCTTTTCAAAGTACTTCTGGTACTCGTTAATTGTTGTTGCGCCAATAGCGCGAAGTTCGCCCCTGGCAAGTGCGGGTTTTAGGATGTTTGCTGCATCCATGGCGCCTTCTCCTTTTCCAGCACCAACAAGCGTGTGTATCTCATCAATAAAGAGAACAACCTCTCCGCTCGATGCGATTACTTCCTTTACCACCGATTTTAACCGTTCCTCGAACTCGCCCTTATACTTTGCTCCGGCAACGAGGGCGCCCATATCGAGGGAGTATAGCTGCTTGGTTTTCAAATTTTCGGGAACATCGCCGCTAATTATTCGGTGCGCAATTCCTTCGGCAATTGCAGTTTTTCCAACGCCGGGTTCCCCAATTAGTATTGGGTTGTTCTTGGTTCTGCGCGACAGGATTTGCATTACCCGTCGGATTTCCTCGTCGCGACCGATTACCGGGTCGAGTTTTCCGCTTCTGGCCATTTCGTTTAAGTGAAGAGCGAACCTGTTGAGTGCGTTGTAGGTATCCTCGGCTGTTTGTGAATCGACCTTAGACCCTTTGCGGAGCTCCTGTATTGCCTGCTTCAGGTCCTTCGCGTTCATCCCGGCATCCTTCATAACCTGCGAAGTTTGGTCGCCGTAGGCGAGAATGCCTATAAGCATATGTTCTACAGAAACAAACTGGTCGCCCATTTCCTTGGCAAAATCGAGGGATTTTTGCAGAACCCTGTTAGATGCAGAGCTCAGGTAGGTTTCACCCCCCGAAGTTTTAGGTATGCCCTCGAGAATGCTATTTAAAACGGAGTCAAAGTTGGCCGGATTAACCCCCAGCTTACGAAATAAAAAGTTGGTAACATTCTCAGCCTGGCTAAGGATGCCTTTTAGAAGGTGAACCGGCTCAATTGCCTGGTGGTTGTATCCCTGCGCAATTGTTGCTGCCTGCTGAACAGCTTCCTGCGATTTTATGGTTAGGTTATTGAAATTCATGTATAAGTTTGCTTATAGTTAAGTAAACTTTGAGTTTCAAAACCTTTGCCAACCCGGTTTTAGTGTCAATATGGCACTTTCTGAAGCATGCAAGCGACAAAAAGACATAAAAAAAGGCGTTGACTTAAAGCAACGCCTTTTAAATTAAGTATGAATAAATTACTTTTCAGGACTCATAACTATTTCAACCATGTTAGTCTTAGTGAAGAAATCTTTCGCTGCTTTTTGAACGCTACTTGTGGATAGTTTTTTAACCATATCTTCATAACCACTGAGGACATCAATGTTATTCTGGTAGTACTCACGAATTGCGTTTGCCCAGAAGCGATTCTCGCGTAGGCGTTCCTGACGTGTTTTTAGGAAGTACTCGCGTGCTTTGTTTAGGTCAAGTTCTGTTGGTCCTTCGTTGATAATCTTTTGGAATTCTTCGTGAACCAACCCGACAAGATGGGTTGCTTTTTCGGGGTCAGTATCGAAGAAGATATTTACGTTAGCTGTATTTTCTGGAGTTTTTGAGAGGTTTATTCTTGCCGAAACGCCGTATGTTCCTCCTTCTTTTTCACGGATGCTTTCGGTGTAGCGTAACCCGAGTACATGCTCAATGGCGCTGGTGAATAGCATGTTTTCCAAGTTATAATCAACATTTGAGTTGTACGCAATAAAGCAGGAACTCTTAGGAACTTGCATGTTGAATGTGAATGGATACTTGTTTTCGCCCTTGGGGAAACGGATGTTGTTGTCTTTCCATGTTTCCTTACGGTTTATTGATGGCAATGAACCCAAATAGGTTTCAACCATTGGCTTTAACTCTTCGGAATTAACGTTACCAAGAATAATAAAAGTGAAATCGCTGGCATCGGCAAAACGGTTTTTGTATATGCTTTCCATTTTTGAGAAATCAATCTCTTTGATCAACTCTAAGTTGAAAGGACGCTCTCGGTAGTTTCTATTGCTTGTAATGTATGAAATGGAGTCGCGGAAAATCATTTGGGGGTTGCTGCTTGCATTTTGCAGAATTGCTTGAATTCGTGAGATGTATGCATTGAAAGCAGTTTCATCGAAGCGAGGTTTAGTAAAGTATAGGTGAACCATTTGAAGCATAGTTTCCAAATCGTTTGGAGAGCAGCTTCCCGAAAATCCTTCCTCGTTCTCACCAATGTATGGGTTTACACTTACAATTTTACCTGCAAGCATTTTCTCAAGGTCAACCCTTGAGAAGGAGGAAATCCCGCTCATGATTGCCGTATTTGAAACCATTTGTGCCGTAGGGACATCTTTATCGTCAACAAGAGAGTAACCGCCAGGACTATATGCAGAAAGCATCACCTCATCCTCTTTGAAATCGGTTGGCTTTACAATTACTTTAACGCCATTGCTAAGTTCCCATTCAGTTGTAGCAAACGTTTCGTTCGATGTTTCCTTTTCAACCTTTCCTTTGTCTGGTAAATCGGTGATAAGAGGTTCTGTTGAAACATTATCAACATAGGCTTCGAGGGTAGAACTTTTTACTTCGTTATACATTTTTAATACATCATCCTTCGATGGGAGCGAGGCTGCATCCTTTTCAGGGGCACTGATGAAAAAAACCATACTTTCGTCGGTAATCCATTGTTTAGCTTTAACATTCACATCGTTGAGGGTAATGCTAGGAAATAGTGACTGTGAAAACATGTACTCGAATTCAATGCCGGGCATTGGTTCGTTCTCTGTAAAGTGGGACATCATTTCTCGAATGAGTTTCTGATTCTTTACCTTATCTTTTTCTTTGAAATTGTTTTCAATACTGCGAAGCAGTTCTGCCTTTGCACGGTCGAGTTCGGTTTGGGTAAAGCCATGCTGCAGCACGCGGTAATTTTCCTCCAAAAGTCCTTTGAGAGTTGTTTTGGATTCGTTTTCTTTTGCTATACCAACGAGAGCGTATGCTGCCATGGTACGAACAATGTTGCCATAGTAGTTGTATGCAAATACGAAAGGAGCGTTATCCTTCTGGGTTAACTCATTAAATCTTGCATTGATCATCTTGTAGTATAGATTTTCAATTAAAAGATTACGATAGTATCCAAGATTCTTTTGATCAGCAGGAACAACTGGGTGTTTGTAGTAAACTTCAACGGTAGTTCTGCTTAGCTCCTTGTCGGTAAAGAAATCAATAATAGGTTCTTTGTGAGCAGGAACCTCGAAACTTGGGCGTGGTTGAACGTTCTCACGAGTAGGAATTTTTGAGAAGCGCTCTTTTACCTTGGCTTCCATCATCTGGGGATCGAAATCTCCAACAATTATAATTGCTTGCAGATCCGGGCGATACCAATCGTGGTAGAAGCGTCGAATAACGCTGTGCTCAAAATTGTCAATTATGTTAATGTCACCAATAACATCACGCTCAGCGTATTTTGAACCGTAGAAGAGCGCTTTAAATTTTTTCTGCATCAGGCGCCAGTCGGCGGTTCTTCTTGTTCGCCATTCTTCGTGAATTACTCCACGCTCAGCATCAATCTCTTCATCCTCGAATGCAATGTAACTTGACCAATCGTGGAGCACGAGAAGTGCTGAGTCGATAATTCCTTCGCGGGTAAGCGGTACATTAGAAAGGTTGTATGCAGTTTCATCATGAGCTGTGTAGGCGTTCACGTTGTGTCCAAATTTTACTCCGATGTTTTCGAGAAACTCCAGTACTCCTTTTTTGGGGAAGTTTTCAGTTCCGTTAAATGCCATGTGTTCGGTAAAATGGGCGAGTCCATTCTGGTCATCATCCTCCATCATAGCGCCTACGTTGTGAACTATGTAGAATTCTGCACGCTCCTTCGGTTCGTTGTTCTTACGAATGTAGTAACGCATTCCGTTTTCGAGCTCACCGATTATTACTTTTGGGTCGGTGGGAAGGGGAGTGTTCCAATCAATAGTGTTTTGTTGTGCGAATACACCCTGAAAAAGTAACAGAAAAGCTACAAGAAGGGATGAAATTTTTAAATGTTTCATTTAATTGTATTTTATTGGTTTGTAGATAGATGTTGTGTTATTTGAGCAACAAAGTTATTCAAATAATACTATTTGATGTTCGAAAAAATAAAAAGTTTAGCAGGTAATCGAAAATAGGGTGTCCGGCCCTCGATTTGTTATCTGGGACAAATGGGTGGAAATTGCATGGCAAGCAATGGAGAGAAACCGGACTACCCGACTGCCTTTCGTACAGTCATTATGGAGAATCGTGTTGTTGGGTATACTAAATATAACTAAAAAGCGTGCCAAATATCGATAATAACCATAAGTGTAACATAATCAATAATATAGTAGAAATAGAATTATATCACTTTTTTTTGAGTGTTGAATTAGCCGGCTAAATATCCCCAAAGTGTTGCAAAAACAGAAAGGTTAATGTAAATCGTTTGTTGACAGGAAACAAACTATTTTAGCCAGCTGAGCAGCGAGATTTTCAGATGCTAACTCCAAATTATTCAGAAACTCATCTTTGGTAGGATTTGAGCCATCAACAATATCAGTTATTGCTTTTACTGCAATAAATGGGATTTGCAATAAATTTGCAACCCAACCAACAGCTGCAGCTTCCATATCCTTTACTGATCCTTTGTAAGTATCCATAACCCGTTTATCGTCATCTGAAAAGTCGAGGGAGTTACCTGTGGAAACTACTCCTGTTTTAAGAGCCATCTTCTTTGCCATTACTTCACATGGATATGTTGTATAGAAGCCCATACCGTATTCGGAGAAGCCTGGGAGATTAATTCGCCTGTCGTGAAAGCAAACGTGTGGACTTCCCAGGTAAACATCACCAATGTTGGCTCCATACTTTTTAAATCCGCCGGCTGTTCCAGCGTTAATTATAAGTGAGGGCTTCCTTTTTTCAACACATACGTATGTGCTTAATATCGATGGCTGACTTGCTACTAGGTCAATACCATAAGTAGGACAAATGCCGTTTGTAACAAGATTTACGTTTACTCCATTTGTTATCCCTTCGTAATTTAACATTGGTAGTTGTTCAGAAATTTTTCCCGAATAAACTAAACCTAAGGCTGATATTATCGGATTAGCCTCTTGTTGCATGGCAACAATAATGGATATACTTTTAATCTCCATTTTTTATTGAATATTATATGAGTTACAATATACAATTTTAATTGTTGATATTATTATACTTTCAAACTAGGGGATGAATTAACATGATGAATTTTCGTGATAACTATTTTTTTTTTATATTTAACATTTTAAAATTGAATAATAAGGGAACATTCTTATGGACGTTCAGGTTGGTTCACAAGATCATAGGCAAAACGAATTTTATACATATAGGTATTCCACTCGATTTCAAAAAGGCGAATTGGTTGAAATTCGTACAGGTCTTGATTTGGAGGTGGCCCGTTTCCAGGCACGAAAGAGTTTCCCCGATGTTTTAAACGAATACTGGTGGCTCAAACCATCGGATGTTCCTGCCCTTAAGGATATTCCACTTAAAATTTCTGATATATACTATTACCACGGTGGGGTTCCTGTTCTTGTGCTCCTAACCGCTAATGGGAGTATGACCCGTAAAACACAAGTTTTTGTTAGGAAAAAAGATGAGACAAGAAGTAAACTGGATGATAGGGTAGATGAAGAAATTGAGAAGATGAATGCTCAAGAACTTGCTGGATTGCTTCTTGATCATAACTTCCTGATTCGCTTAAAAGTTTTTTCGGTGTTATCGACAAAGTATGCTGATTTTATTCCAAAAAATATTGAGGCTCAAATTGCTCAACGCATTTTATCTGGGAACTACGAAGATATAGCAACCTTTGGCGAAGAAGCAGTTGATCAGTTGATTGAACGTTTCTTCGTAACTTCGCATCCAAAGGAAACTGAGAAAATTTTAGAGTCGATAATTCAAATTGGCGAAGTGGCGTTACCTCGCCTCGAAGATATGTCGGAGTATCTTTCGGTTATGGCAAGCCCATTCTACGCGAAACGTATTAACTGGACAATTAGCCAGATTTCAAAATCACTGAAGAAAAAAACTGGCAGGTAGAGAATTCCTGCTAATATCTTACTCCTCAATACTCCTTTCAATATACTCCTGGTAGTTCTTTACCTTTGGAATGTAAACCTCGTCGAGTAGCGGTGAGCTAATAAGGAAATCGGCGGTTGAACGGTTGGTTGCAGTGGGTATATTGTAAACGCTGGCAATTCTGAGTAACGCTTTCACGTCCACATCGTGGGGTTGCGCCTGCATTGGATCCCAGAAAAATATTAGAATGTCGATGTTGCCTTCGGCAATGAGGGCTCCCAGCTGCTGATCGCCACCCAGCGGGCCCGATTTAAGAAGAGTTATGGAAATGTGCTGCTTTGCTTCCTCCTTGTGCATTCGCGTTAGCGCATCCTCTACCAGCCGCCCCGTTGTTCCAGTACATACTAGTTTGTGCTTTAGTAATTTATACCAGTTCCATTCAACCCATTCAACCATATCCTTTTTCCTTAGGTCGTGGGCAACAAGGGCTATATTTTTTGTTTGTTTCATTTAAAGTTATGTTTTTGGAACTGCAAAATTACGAATATAAAAGCTATTAGAAAAACTACTCGTTTGTTCATAAAAAATGAATTGGGGAAAAAAATCCCAATTCATTTCAATTACAATGCCCCAATGTGAAAATTTAGTAAAGCTTCGGGTACCTTTTGGGATTCGCCTCGTTCATTAGCTCGTAAACGGTTTCGAAAACATTCTCAGCGTTTGGGTTCGAGAAGTAGTCGCCATCGGTTGTGTAAGCCGGGCGATGTTCCTGAGCTGTGATGGTTCGGGGTTGCGAGTCGAGAAAGTTGTAGGCTCCCCTTTCCTCCAGAACCTTCTGCATCATGAATGCCGTTGCGCCTCCAGGAACATCCTCATCGAAGAAAACTACCCGGTTCGTTTTCTTAACCGATTCGAGTACCAGATTCGGAATATCAAAAGGTAACAGTGTTTGCACGTCTATCAGTTCAACAGAAATTCCGAATTCTTCCAGCTGCTCAACCGCATCCTGCGCTATGCGCACACAGCTGCCATAGGTTACCAGCGTAACATCATTCCCTTCGTGAAGAATTTCTGGAATTCCAAGCGGCACGTTGTACTCACCAACATTGTCGGGACGAAGCTCCTTCAACCTGTAGCCATTCAGCGGCTCAATTATCAGTGCCGGGTCATCAGATTTTAACAAAGTATTGTACATTCCTGCAGCCTGAGTCATGTTGCGTGGAACGCAAACGTAAATTCCTCGGATTGAATTTATCACCATGCTCAGTGGCGATCCGCTGTGCCAAACTCCCTCGAGCCGGTGACCGCGCGTAGAGATAATAACAGGCGCCATCTGTCCGTTTTTGGTACGCCAACGTAGGGTTGCCAAATCGTCGCTCATGGTTTGAAGCGCGTAGAGCAGGTAATCGAAGTACTGAATTTCTGCAACCGGACGAAGTCCGCGCAGCGCTGCTCCAATTCCCTGCCCAATAATTGTTGTTTCCCGAATTCCAGTATCCGTAATTCTTATTTCACCATATTTTTCCTGCAAGCCCTCGTAGGTTTGGTTCACACCGCCAATGTTCCCTACATCCTCGCCGAATGCAACGATTAGCGGGTTACTTGCGAACTGAATTTCCCAGTTATCGCGAAGAATTTCGCGGCCGTTAACCATGGGCGATGTTTCGGAAAAAGTTGCCGGAACCTGTGGCACTTTAAGCGCCGATTTTTCGGTTTCGCAGTAAAGGTGGGTGCTGTATAAATCCTTGGCTTTTGCGTAGTTCTCATCCATCCAATTGTGCAAGTCGGTTTGGAGCTTCTCTCGCATTGAGCAGTCGGTACAAACGTGGCGGAGAATTTTTTTGGCGCTGCTCATATTGTCCTTGCGGATAGGATTCGCAACTTTCTTCAGCTCTGCTGAAATCAGCCCAACCTTATCAACATGCTCCCTCTTACAAACGCACGAACGGTTGTCGATAATTCGTAGCAGCTCATCGCGTTCAGCCTTAATGGGTTCCGTGTACTTTTTCCAAGCTTGCTGTTTTGCCTCTTTTGCCTGGTTGGCTGCATCCTTTTCAATTCCAATAAGTTCGTTTTCCGATGCGATGCTGTTTTCTAAAATCCACTGTCGGAATTTTAGGTTACAATCGTGGTTTTTTTCCCACTCCAGCCTTTCGGCTGATTTGTAGCGCTCGTGCGACCCGGAAGTTGAGTGCCCCTGAGGTTGAGTTAGCTCAGTGATATGGAAAAGAACCGGAACGTGTTCGGTGCGACAACGTTGAACACCTTCGGAAAAAGTTTTGACCAATTCCTCATAATCCCAGCCTTTTGCCCGGTAAATTAGAATTCCGGTTTTTTCGCCATCCTTTTTTTCCAGTCCAGAAAGGAACTCGGAGATGCTTCCCTTTGCGGTTTGAAACTCGCGGGGAACGGAAATTCCGTAGCCATCGTCGAAAACGGTCATGGCCATTGGAATTTGCAAAACTGCGGCAGCATTCATGGTTTCGAAGAAGTGGCCCTCGGAGGTGCTGGCATCGCCAATGGTGCCGAAGGCAACCTCGTTTCCTTTCTTCGAAAATTGGGTTTGGGTTTGAAGATTCTTATTATTTCTGTAAAGTTTCGATGCCCAAGCAAGTCCGAGTAAACGAGGCATTTGTCCGGCTGTTGGTGAAATATCCGAGGAAGAATTTTTCATCTCGGTTAAATTCTTCCAGCTTCCATCGGGATTCAGCGAGCGGGTTCCAAAATGGTTGTTGAACGAACGGCCTGCGTTCCCAGGGTTCAGCGTTACATCAGTTTGTCCGTAAAGCTGGGCGAAGAACTCCTCGGCGCTGAACATTCCGGTTGCCATCATGAATGTTTGGTCGCGGTAGTAACCCGAGCGCCAGTCGCCATTCTCAAAAGTTTTTGCCAGCGCAATTTGAGCAACCTCCTTGCCATCGCCAAAAATTCCAAACTTGGCCTTGCCTGTGAGTACCTCCTTGCGGCCAATTAGGCTAATCTCGCGGCTTAGCACCGCAAGTTGATAGTCCTGTAAAACTTGTTCTTTGCTAAAAGTTGTAGAAGTATTTTTTTTACTGCTCGGTGATATTGCCATTTCTCAGTTTTTTATCAAATGTAACGAAAAAGGAACAAATGATTGTGTCGAAAGTTTAACGAGTGCAGAACTTTTTCCTGAAAGGGAGATTGCAAAAATGAATATTACGTGTGGATGTATAGCAAATACTTACGATAGTAGTCACTTTGTATTAACTAAATAATACTAATTGTGAGGCTGAGTCTGTCGCAGTAAAAAAAAATGAGGCGAAGCCTCATCTAAACTATAGAGAAATTATGCGGAGTGTAATTCTAATTTTCCCAGGTATAGGTTACCGTATAAAACAACTCATCGTAACAGGAAAGGTTAGCTGAGAAATCGATCATCTTATCGTAGGTGAAATTATCGTTACCGTTCCTGTAATCCCAAATGTCAACTCCTTTTGCAAAAACGAACAACCCCTTTTCGTCAGGATTCTGTACCGAAATATACGGGTTATCGTACTGGTATTCATCAACGTAGGTGCAGTTATTGTCAAGAAGAATCCAGCTGCCGTTCAGAAAAATTTCAGACATAACGTGCCCCTTAAAATAATCAGTTGCCCCATCCCTGTAATCGTAGGCCCATTGAATATCTGCGGTTTCAATCATAACTGCCGGAACTCCATACTTTCGTAGTACGCTTGAAATAATGAGTGCTAAGGAATGGCAACCATAAAAAGTTCGAATCTCAAACAGCTCATCAGCCGTGTTTACTCCCGCCATACTGCCACCCGCATTCTCAAAAGTGAAGTTTTGGTTTATCCAGTGGCAAACGCGAAGCACATCATCAATATCCTCAACCGAAGTTCCAACTGCTGATGTAACGGCTTCAAAATTTTCGTTGGTTAAATCAGATTGCTCTCCTGGGACAAGGTAAACTTCAGGATGGCTGTAGTCAATCCCAAAAGTGAAATCCAACTCATCAATATCAACGTTACAATCGTATGGGTCAAATAAATCACCAAGGTCGCAGCTGAAAAGGAACAGAGAAATGATGAGTACGTAAGAAATCGTTCTGAAGGTTTTCATGATATTCACTACTTGGTTTCCATACCTATAAAGTTACAATATACCAAAGTGAATGTCAAATAAACATTTAGCGTATAATAGGATACAGCCATATCAAAATGGTTGATATGCTTTAATTTCAGGGCTATTCCTTACTGTAGGCAAAAAACAGTAAAATCAACAGATACTCTTTTTATCTGGTTGTACTGAAGAACCGTATTCTTGTTGGTTTCAATGTTTGTTGCTACAAAGTGACGAGCCGACATAGGAATTTTTTCCCGTAGCGGAATAATAAACTTGTCGCTGTCGTTCGAAACGAATAGATGCTGTTTTGCTTCAACCAGCAATCGTGTTAGTGTGTACTCATCAAATTCTAGGAGTCTCATAGGGCAATTATTTTTTGTGCAATTTATGCCCCTGATGTGAAGTGAGTATTGATAGAAGTTGAAGAAAAAGTTAATTGAAAAAGGGGCTGTCTCAAAAATTCATTGTGTGACTCTGTGAAGGACACTGAGAAACTCTGTAAAATTTATAAATTATTGTACCACAGTGTATCACAGGGGAATCACAGAGTTCCACAGAGTAGTAAACCTAACCCTTTTTTAACTTTTGAGACAGCACCTTTTCAATCATTCAATCAACCTGCCCGACGGCAAGCAGGTCAATAAATCAACTTGCTTGCCCCGCCTGCCGCAGGCTGGGGCAAGCAGGGCAATCAATCAATCATCATTTACTTAAACGCTTTTTCTGGAAGTCCGTCGCCAGTGATGCTTAAGCGTTTGAAATACTCGGGAACCGGCTTGCCGGTAATTGCATCAACGTACATTTTTGCAAGTCCCTGACCCAACATGAATCCTTGACCGCGAAGTCCGGTAAACAATCCGTGCTCAGGATCTATAAACATGCGAGGTTCAACGTAGTAACCAGCCCAAACTGCTTGGAATCCCACTGAGCTAAGTTCTGGAATCCATCCTGAGAAAACTTCCGATGCAATTTCCATGAAATCCTGCGAGTTGAATTTCAGATTCTTATCAGCCTCGCGTGGATCAACCGCTGGTGAAGCACAACCAATGATTTGGCCTGTTTCGGCCAATTGCTGACCGTAAACTGCAACAAATCCTTTGTAATTTCTACGATCGATAAGCATTCCTAGTGGAGTACCATTAATTCCCATCCATGGCAATCGTCTGGTAATAAATGCCTGGTGTTTTACCGGATATATTCCAGTGTTTAACCCAAGTTGACGAGCAAATTTTTCGCCTGTTGGTCCTAGTGCGTTTACAAACTTTTTGGCGTGGAATTCAATGTAGCTTTTGTCGTGGTCGCGCACCAAAGCAACATACCCATCACCGTTACGATGAACGCTGATGAGTTCACAATCCTCCTTAACAATTCCGCCATTCTGCTCTCCAATACTGCGGAGCAAATCAACAACCTTGCCGGGTGTAGCCTGCCAGCAATTGCTGGTGATTAATGCAGCCTGGTAAGTTTTTAGATTTTGATTAAAGTATGGAGAAATTTCCTTCTGAAAATCTTTCGGCTCAACCATTCGTGCATTGCTCCATGCGCGGGAAGCATCCAGCGCTTTGTAGGTTGCATCGTCGTGAGCAAAGCTTACGTAGTTGATTAACCGATAGTCGATATTGTGGATTTCATGTAAATCACGGAAAATTTTATGATTCGCTTCAGCAATCTGTGAAATCTCGGGAAGTGAGAAAGCGGTTCGTCCGCCGGCAATATTTCTCCAGCTGGCACCACGGCCGTAGTTGAGCAGAACGGGTTTTAGTCCGGCTTCGGCCATGTAACGGAAAAGAGCGCTACCGCCAATTCCTCCACCGGCAACAAGTACCTCAACTTTTTCAATTCTGGCTTTTTTCCCGTTTATTCCTGTAATGTAAGTTTCAGGAACATCCTTTGGGTAGAGTTCGCCCATGTTTACCTGATTGCTTAGCGGTCCACGGGGAGTTGCATCGCCAACAATTTGAATTCCTTTCGGAATTAACGCAGTTTTCAATCGCTTAATACAACGTTTTCCGCGGCAAGCACCCATTCCCAAACGGGTTGTATGCTTAACCTCATCGGCCGAGATAAATTTGCGATCGCCGATGGTTTCTAGGATTTCATCCATGCTAACATCGTCGCAGTGGCAAACGTAGGTTTTTTCCTCTGGCTTGTACGATGTACTTGAAATTTGAATTGACTCTGGATAATTCTCCTTCACAATAAAACCACGAACCTTTAAAAGATCATCGTTGTGAACATCTTTACTCTTTACCCTTGCAACGTTTGTTTTATTGGGTTTGCGAAGAATTTTTTCAATTACGCCCTCACCAAGTTTCTGTCCGTTGTTGTCAACCAAAAATACTTCCGAACCTTCGGTTGCTTCGTACTCAATTGGCATGAAAAGCCAATCCTTTGCGTAATGGTACCCGAAGATTGCCAAACCGGGACACTGGTAAACGCAATCCATACATCCAATACATTTCTCAAAATCGATTTGAGGAACCGTGCTGGTTGAGGTTTTGGTGATTGCACCATGAGGACATGCGAATTCGCATGGGTTACAGGCAAATCCGTATAAACAGTCGATTTGCACGAAAGGTTTTTTGGTTTTCCTTTCATCGCTTGGTTTAAAGGGCTCCTCGATAACTCTTACAGGATGCTGCTGGCTGTCGATGTACTCCTTGCTAACATTCAGGAATGTATCGTAGTTGAAGCGTTCGCCCATTTCCTGCAGAATTTCGAAAGCAACCTGCTTTCCGCGTAGAACTGCGCTGGTTCCCTCGCCAATACGAATGGCGTCGCCGGCACCGTAACAAAAACGACCAAAAATTTCGTTTCCTTTTATCAGAAGCTGATCGTCCTGAACTAGGCCAGTACAAATGTTAATTGCATCAATTCCTTCAATAATTTGCTCGGTTCCGGGGATAGGTTTGAAGTTTTCGCAATCGGCAATAATTGCGCCAACAACTCCGGTTCTGTCCTTATTTGGAATTGCTTTTATCAGAATTTTGCTGAGCATCACGGGAATTCCCAAACGCCTAACTCTGTTTGCCTGAACAGGGAATCCGCCTTCGCGAGGCATAGCTTCAATAATTGCTTTAACTCTTGCACCGGCTTGCATCAGCTGGTAGCTGGTAAGGTAACCAATGTTTCCGGCTCCAACGGTAAGCACATTTTTTCCAAGAAGCGTAAACTCCTGGTTCATCATTTTTTGAACAACGGCTGCAGTGTAAACACCGGGAACATCATCGTTCTCAAAGGTTGGCATGAATGGAACGGCGCCGGTTGCAACTACCAGATGATCGGCCTCAACAAAATATATTTCGTCGGTTTTGATGTTCTTTATGGCAATACGTTTTCCTTCAAGGATGTCCCACACGGTGCTGTCGAGGAAAATTCCTTCGTGGCTGTCGCCAGCGAGAGTTTTGGCAATATCAAATCCCCTCATTCCCCCGAATTTCTTCTCCTTCTCGAAAAAGAAAAACTGGTGTGTTTGCATGTTGAACTGCCCACCAATGGTTGAGTTATTGTCGATAACAATATTCTCAACTCCATGCTGAAGAAGAACTTCGCGGGTAGCCAAACCTGCAGGACCTGCACCAATAATTGCAACGGTAGTTTTGAAAACTTTTGCTGAATGCTTCTTGTCGGGTGCTTTCACGTCGGGGGTGTATTCCTGTGGAATTTCCCTTACTTCTTTCACACCGTCGACCGGAGTAATACAAATGCGTTTGATTTGTCCATCGACAAGCATTTCGCAGGCACCACATTTTCCGATGCCGCACTCAAGGCTACGCTCACGATTCTCAATGCTGTGGCTATGAACAGGAAATCCTGCCTGATGCAAAGCAGCAGCAATGGTAAATCCCTTCTCACCCTCAACAACTTTACCCTGAAAGTTGAATTTTACGATTTCCGGTTTCGGAACATCGAGAATGGGGTGTTTACTTATTTTTTGCATTTTATGATTTTTGAATTATGGTACAAATAAGAAAATTAGCAGCAGCTAAAGTAACAAATGTTGCAACTCTAATCAATGATGTTTGTCAGAAATGAAATTTTAACAATATGTTTTATAAAACATTTTACTTCCCAAGAAGAAGGTCGGTAAACTCACTTGATACAATGGTTTTGTGTACAGTATGAGTTGATTTCGATAAACCGTTTGGAGTGGAATGGATTGTTATTGTTATCAAGTCAGTATTATCATCAATAAGTCCATATATGTATATATCGGGAATGGTTCCGGTGTTTTGAAAAATTTGCTCACTTAACTCTGTAAAGGTACTATAACTTTGGCTTTTCTCAAGGTTCCACGAAACCGACTCGGTAACTATATCAACCGAATTTTGTTCAATTACCTCAAATTTATTGCTCTTGCTGTAAACTGAAATAAGTTCGTCCTGAATAAAGTGGTTAAACCGGGTAAGTGAATTCTGGTTTGTACGGAACTGAAGAATGGCAACCTTCACTCTTTTACTATCGGAGTATATTGATTCAAGTTCAATTGCCATTGTTTTTATAATATCCTTAACTTCCTCCTGGTTCTTTGCAAATGTTGAAAGGGTTGAGAGTGTTAAGCAGCTAAGAACTAAAACAAATTGGCGCATTACAATTTTATGAGATTTTAAAAGGGTAACAAATTTAGCTTAAAAAATGAATTATCCAAACTTATATTGTTGAAATTTACATTGAACGTAAATGATTTAATGAATGTTTTTTTCAAGTTAGTATATTATGGCAGGTTCCTTTAAAATAAGTATTTTTGCGAAAAGTAAACCGATGGCTATATTTAAACTCTTTATACTACTAGTACTGTTATTAGCACTTGTTTTTGTGTTAATGGGGATAAAAGTTTTTTTTCATAAATCTCACAAATTTCCTGAAACATCTACGGGGCATAACAAAGAAATGCGAAAGAGAGGAATCAAGTGCCCAAGGCATGAAGAAATGAAGCAGTGGAGCTCGAAGCAAAAAAAGGTTGAATGTGCTTCATGCTTTGAGCATGCGCGTGATTAATTGAACTTTTACATTATTGATTTGTTTCGATTTCAACAAAAATATAAATCGAAACTATGCTTAAATTAATTCTTGTAAGTGCTGGATTGATGGTGATAATATTTGGGGGACTATTTCTAGCCCTTGTTTTTGGAAAAAAACAGAAGGAAGCGGATTCATGTTCATCCGAGGGTATTGCTCCATCATCATTTGGTTGTGGCTGCGGGAGTGGAGCCTGCGGATTACCTGTGTCTAAGGGATAAGGTTGATGCTTGGATAGTTCAACAAACTCAACGCATCGCAGTTAAGCACAGGGGTTTAGGTTCTTTTTTTTGTCACATCTGCTTGCAGAAGTAGGCTCAATGCTCAATTTTTTACTGTTTTATCATTTTTCTAACTCCTTCCGACATCCAAACCTCGTAATCCCCTTTAGTATTAGAGTAAATTAGGTAAACTTCAACGCCGGGATTTCTTGCTAACCAGCTTTTGGTGGAATCAACACCCATTACCATAAACGCAGTGGCCAGGGCATCGGCGCGGGCTGCCGTTCTGTCTATAACCGTTGCGCTAAGCAACGAGTGTGTGACAGGGAAACCCGTTTTGGGATCGATGGTATGGCTATACTTCACTCCATCGCGAACAAAGAATTTTCGGTAGTTTCCCGAGGTTACAAGTGCCGAGTTGGAAATTGACAGTTTTACCTGAAAGGATTCTCCAGGGGCAGCATTATCAACCGGCTTGTCAACTCCAACAATCCACTTATCGCCCCGTGGGCTTTGGCCCGAAGTGATGATTTCGCCACCTAGCTCAATCAGAAAATTGTTTACTCCCTTCGCTTTTAGGAATCGGGCAAGTACGTCAACCGTGTAGCCCTGTGCAATTGCGTTCACATCAATCATTACATCCTTCGATGTTTTTGAGAGGAATTGATTGTGTAACTCAATTTTCGTGGAGCCAATGCTTATTAAAATGCTATCAACTTTCTCCTTTGTGGGCATTTCCCCCTTTTTCATGTGGAATCCCCAGATGCTTACCAACGGCCCAACGGTTATGTCGAAAGCACCGTAGGTTTCTTCATTAATGCTGGATGAAAGTTTTACAACTTCTGCCAGCATTGTATCCACCTCAATCCCCGATTCGCTGTTGTTGAATGCGTTTATAACCGATTCGGGATTGTAAACCGACATGGATGTATCGATTTTAAGTAGGATTGATTCGATTTCATTCGAAAAGTTTCTGCCCTGCGAATCGTAGTAAATAACTCCGTAGGTTGTTCCCTGGGTGAAACCTGTAAGTTTGATGTAATCTTTATTGGTTTGTTTTATACATCCAGAAAAAAAAATGAAGGCAACTATTATTTTTAACAAACTGAAACGTTTCATTTTTTCAAATTAGAAGTTACAATTTAATGTGTTTTACCAAACTAATTGTCTATACAAAAGTTAATTGGGAATGTCATGTGAAACCTAACCGGAATGCCATTTATTTTGCCAGGGCTTCTCCATCGGGGGGACGATTCTACTACTTTTAAGGCATACTTGTTGAAAATTTCATTATTACTCTTTTCAATGTAAGCATCAACTAAATTGCCTTTTTCATCAATATAAAACCCTACGGAAACAGTTCCTTCCTGCCAATCTTCGAATGCTTTCTCAGGGAAAACTAATTTTTTGGAAATATATGTTCTAAAACTTTTCTTTTTTTTAAATATTGGCATCTCAAAAAAAGGGAAGTATGTTGTGTCTGAACCATCAATTGAATAACATGCTCCATTAACTAATTTGTCATTTTTATAGAAATCTTCTCTTAACTTATTTCCATTACTATAATATGATAATGCTTTTCCATCTAATTCCTTGTTAATTCTTGTATACAAATTCTTTAATTGTCCATTTTCATACCATTCTTGAATGATAACACAATTTTTTAAAGAATCATTGTTAATAAATTCATAAGTGCTTTTTAAGTTGCCATTGGGATAATAATACTTGCTTACTCCTAAATAGCTATTTAGATGATATGATTTTTCAGCCGTCTTGATTCCTAGTGAGTCCCAATACTCAAACAATCCTTCCTTCTTATTATTTTTGTATGTTCCTCTAAGCATAATATTACCATTTTCATAAAAATATACAATTGGTCCTTCTTTCACATCAGGATTTGTTGATTTAAAAGAGCCATGGGATTGTAATTGTCCATTCATATAGTAATCAGTAAATAAAAACAAACCTACTGAATCACTAAAATGCATTAAGCGATAATATTTTGCCTCGTTTATGTTATTAACTACCTTCCATTTATTGTTGTAAAAGATTGTATCCTGTGATTTTGCGGTGGTAAGGGTAATCAAAAAGAGGAGAAATAGAATGATTTTTTTCATGTTATTGTTCCTTATAATCTAATTTCAAGATTGTTCCATAATAATTTTAAATCATTTATGAAACTATAATTTTTAGCATATAGAATATTCATTTTTTCTTTCGCTTTTTCGTCAAACTTAGCAATTTCAGAACTACCCAGCGGTGCAAAAACAGCTTTCTTCAATTTTGGCAAATCAGTAGTCTCCTGATTTGTATTTTCAATGTAGCCAATCCAGGTTTTCCGATTAAACATTACGCTTAGCAATGGACGGAAAAAACGTTTAGGGTTCTTAATAAAAATTAGCACAACAGGGAATAGTAAGATAAGAATAAGGGAGAAAGCAACATCGAAAATTCGTTTGCTGCGTCGGTTTTCAGGTTTCGAAATGGCGCTAATGTCAACGGAATACAAATCGCCGGCGGTATCAATGGAGTTGCTTCCAATTACCGAAAGGCTGTCGGGAGGCGCTATTTTATAGTCGGTTCCGGCGCCAACCAGCAGGAGCATGTTACGGATGATTTGCTGCGATGAGATATCGCTGCTGCAGAAAATTACCTCGTCAATTCCATTCACCCGTGAAAACTCCGGGAGCTGGTCGATGGTTGCTAGCTGATTGGAATCGGTAATCTCTGCGGTAGGCGATATTTCCCCAACAATTATGCTGTCAACCCCCGCTTCGCTGATAATTTCCTGTACTCTTCTCGATTCAACCGGGTTGCCAACAATTGCGATGCGCTTCTTCTTTCGTAGCGAGGGGAAAAGATCTTTCTGGAAAGTTGCCAGAATAAAGCGTAGCGTTTGAACGGTAACCAGCGACCAGGCAGCGCTTAAAAGAATGATTGCTCGTGAAAAACGCATCGTATCGGGCAGAAGTGCATACCCTGCCAGTATAACAAGAGTTCCAACGCCAACACCTTTCGCCGCAGCGAAAAGCTTCTGGGGCTTATCGTAAGCGCCAAGCATCCAACACGAAAGAATCCAGGTTGCAACGTACGAAACGGTAAGAATGGCAACTAAATCGTCGGGGTAAGCGTTGGTTGTGTGAAATTTCGCCTGCTCCCAGAGAGGAAGAATAATCCAGAAGCCAAGAAACATTAGTATCGCATCGAGAACGGGAATTGAAATCCGTTTAAAAAACCTTTTTGAGATGCTCAGAAATGCCCGGAAGTAGATTGCAATGTAGATTAAGAAAATGTACATCGAGGCATTCTTCCTGGTAAAATGCTTGCGGGCAAAAATCATCATGGCTTTGTAGAAAACCAGCACGTAGTTAATGCTTCCCTTCTTTGTGCTTTCCCCCTTGTAGTGAATAATGGTGGTTTCGGGAAAGTAATAATTTTTGTAACCACCCTTCAGAATTCGGAACGAAAGGTCGATATCCTCGCCGTACATAAAGAAGGTTTCGTCGAGTAGTCCAACCTTATCGAGCGCCGATTTTCGCATGAACATGAAGGCTCCAGGCAGAATCTCAATCTCGTGGGTTTGGTTCTCATCGAGGTACCCGAGATGGTACTTTGAGAAGATTCTCGATTTTGGGAAAAGCCTTGCCAAGCCAAATATTTTGTAGAACGAAACCATGGGCGAGGGGAGAGCACGCTTCGATTCGGGTAGGAATCGTCCCTTACCGTCAATCATTTTTACGGAAAGGCTACCTGCCTCAGGATGAGAATCCATGAAGCTAATGCATTTGGAAAACGTATCCTCCTCAACAACCGTATCGGGATTCAGAAGAAGAATGAATTCTCCTGTTGCCCTGCGAATTGCCTGATTGTTTGCATAGGAAAACCCGTAGTTCGTTTTGTTCTCAATAAGCAGAACGTTAGGGAACCGTTGCTTTACCATTTGGCACGAACCGTCGGCCGAAGCGTTATCAACTACAAACACCTCGCTGTCAATTCCTTTTAATGCCCGGTAAACTGAAATGAGGCACTGCTCAAGGAAAAACTTCACGTTATAGTTTACTATTACTACCGATAGTTTCATGGCCCGTAAAATTACTAAAAAACAGCACCTGATGTTCAACTTAACTGTAGGAAAAGATTTTTATTGTTTCGGTTGGGGGGCAGTAAATTTCATATTTTTGAAACGATACATTGTCGTACGCAACAAAAATGCTATAAATAAAAAAAACTATTTTACTTTCATTCTGTTTGTTACGTGCTTAAGCTGGCAGCTGACGGCTATTTTTTTCCAATTATTTTTTGCTACAATTTGACTTCTTAGTTATTGAACTATTCGCCTTTTAGTCTTTTAATCTCTCTATCAAAATCAGATTCATAATTTT
>ERZ795057.268-NODE-268-length-55384-cov-6.763867_pt1 | contig 55384 bp, 49 predicted proteins | sample MGYA00375141_ERZ795057 | MGnify/ENA primary metagenome ERZ795057 (study PRJEB30186, sample SAMN05720163) | activated sludge metagenome | isolation source: Anaerobic digester | place: Hong Kong | collected 2015-01-26 ...
ATCAATTTATGATATATACAATACAGTCTTATTGGAAGAATTAGCTGATTCTAACCTGGCTTTCAGAGATCATCCGGATCGATTCCATATTCCTTGAGCCTGCTGTTGAAGGTGTTGTAAGCTCCATAGCCAAGAGCGTAAAAAGCCTGGCGCTTGTTTCCTTTTTTTAGTTTCATGACCTTCTCAATATGCCTTTTTTCAACGTCTTTCCAAAGAAGTGATTCTTCTACAGGCACATTCTTAAACCTCCGGGGGATATCTTCCGCCTTAATAGTCCCTGAATAGCAGGCATAAAGATTCTCAACCAGGTTCTCAAGTTCACGGACATTTCCCGGCCAGGGATAGCTTAAAAGGAATTGTCTGGCTTCGGGACTTAGAGAAATGGCCTTCTCCTTGTTCATCTCCTCCTGTTTCTTTTTAATAAAAAACCTGATCATTTCATCAAGATCATCTGTCCCGCGTTCCAGCAAATCAGGCAGACTGAGTTCAGTAACAACAAGCCTGTAGTACAGATCCCACCTGAACTTGCCGTCACGGCACATGTCTGCCAGGTTCCTGTTTGTAGCCGATATTATCCTGACATCAACAGGCTTTGAGATTCCTCCAATAGGCTGTATCTCCTTTTCCTGGATTACCCTTAAAAGAGATTGCTGCATATATGGAGAAATATCACCTATCTCATCAAGTAAGATTGTCCCTCCGTTTGCCTTTTCGAAGAGCCCGGTCGTATCCCTGTCTGCCCCGGTGAAAGATCCCTTTTTATAACCGAACAGCCTGGACTCAAGCAAACTGTCTCCGAATGCTGAACAATTGATGGTCACAAAGGGTTTTTTACTGCGCGGAGAATTATCATGGATAAATCTTGCCAGATGCTCCTTCCCCGTACCTGTTTCACCCTGGACGAGAACAGTGGTTTTATCGTTCTGGGCAATAAGTTTTGCAGTATCATATACAGGTTTTATGGAAGCGGTGATTTTATAATCCTCCCTCATCCCGCGGTCTTCAAGGTTCTTTTCCTTTATCACCATCGATACCGGGGTAGCTGATTGCTCAAGCTCCATTTCCAGAATATCGGGCCTGCCGGTTTTTGATTTTTCCGCAGGACGGGTCTGTATGATCCGGGTGTTAAGCTTCAGGCTTGTGTGGCAGATATACCAGGCTACCTGCATGGTAGGAGTTCCGGGTGATGCGAATATGACTATCTCGTCATCCCTTATCTCAAAAAGCTGCCTTTCAACTTTCGGCTTGATCTCTGAAAGACTTATAGGATCATCAATGGCCATGTTTATGCTTTCAACCAGGTGATCCTTATATTCTCTATTAATATCGTTTATAAGCATCTCCACACCTGTTGAATCACCTCTGCCGGAATAAAGTATTATATGCCTGTCATAATTTCCAGAATGCCAGAAATACCTGTGCATGTTGAAATTAGGTCCGTGGGGATTTACTCCTTTCAATACATTCTTTGCAGGATCACGGATGAAATCATTGTTATAGGCCAGCCAGGAAATCAGTGTCTTCATAATATCAATATTTGATACAAATATATAAATTCTGATAATATAATAATATACTTAATAATTGCATAATTAGTGAATAATCTGTTATTTATATGAATATATTTTGTTATTGAATAAACGGTATAGTATTTGAAATCCACATATTTATCAATCAGTATAAAATAAACTATATAAAAGAGCTATGATCCCAGGTCACACACTAATCATCCCCTGCCCGGTATGCGGACATCCCGGCAAAAAAAGAACCCTTATAAGCGGTAATACATTCGGAGCCCGGCTATGGTCCGACGGCAAACAGATCGCTCCCATGCTCCCTGAATTTCCATGGCTGGTGAAATGCAAAAATTGCGGTAAATTCTTCCATGCAGAAGAAAAACTGGCAACAAGAGAACTTGAATGGGATGATGAGGATTATCAGCAGTTCAAGCATATCGAAGATTTTGACTTCCCCAATTTTAATGAATACTTTGAGGCTCTTGGCCTGGAAGAGAATGAGCAATACCTCAGATTCATGATATTCACAAGTTTCAACGATTATGTCCGCAATAAAATGGAAGACCAGATAACAGAGGAAATGCAAATGCTTCACGAGGATAATCTCAAATCGCTTCTTTACCTGATTGAAAAATCAGAAGACCAGGATTTCAATGCACTCATGACCAGAATAGAAATCAATAGAGAGCTGGGGAGGTTTGATAAATGTTTTGAGCTGCTTAACTCGATCACTGATGAAAAGCATAAGGATATTAAATCAAAGTTTATGGATGAGGTGGTGAGGAAGAACAGGAAGGTGTTCAGGTTGTATTGAAGCACAGGGCTCAGGGCTCAGAGCTCAGAGCATTGACCTAAGAGGACATGACTTCGGTAGTTCATTAAATATCTTATATTTATATGCAGACTCCATCAACAAGATGACCTATTAAGAAGAATGCACCACTAAAGTGGACTACAATGAGAAATAATTCAGTCATGGCAGATATATTGAGGAGAGTTGCTCCTGTGCTGGAAGAAGAGTTTATTGATATCCTGGCCCTTGATTTTGCCTGGAACATCGTCCTGGGTATAATGCCCCTTGAATTTGAAGGAATAGAAGACCAGATAATGGAACATAACCGTAAAGACACTACAGCTGAAAAAATAGACAACATAGAACGAATCACATCTATATCTGAATATTTACTGGAAAGTAAACCAGACTTCAGTTATGAAAACCTTGAATTATTTTCACAGGCTACAGGGCAGCTTATTAAATATGCCGCCGGAGACAGGGAAGCAGAAAATTCACTGAAGCCATTGAAAGATCTGTACATCTCCTTTGTGACTTCCTACTATATCGAAAGTGTTAAAAATGGGAAGGTATTGCCGGCCATCAGGAACATTAAAAATATCAACGCTAAAATCTTTACAGGCAGCCCGGAAATAAACACTAAACTGCTTGAGATAGTTTCATAATTCTTTTATTATTGATGGTCTGATCTTTTCCGGCTTTAAAGCGATATGGATGCCTTATGTTGTTCTTCCCATAATGAATAAGATAAAATTTTCTGAATCCAGGAAGAAGTGATATTTGAGAGGAATATATGCGAACAGAGTATCATCAGAAATATTTACTAGCTTTATTTCCATTTTCTGCCAATAAATGAATCAACCTCCCCAAAAGCTCATCTCTCCGGCAAAGCCACGGAGTTCACAGACCTATATTGTAATAACATCCTTCCTGGCGCTTTTCGCACTGGTGGGATTTGCCTACTACGGATTACCATTCTTCTTTGATTTCATGACCAAAGAATATGGCTGGTCGAGAACAATAGTTACTTCAGGCAACGCCCTGGGCAAACTGCTGGTAGCACCGGTATTCGGATTTATAACGGGATGGCTTATCGACAGGTACGGACCAAGAAGGCTGATGATGGCCGGAGTACTTATGATGGGTGTGGCTCTCATTGGACTGAGCTTCGCCGACTCACTGCCTCTCTTCTACCTTTTCTACCTGTTCAATGCCCTTGGCTACCTGTGCGGAGGTCCTCTCCCATGCCAGGTACTGATATCCAGATGGTTCGACAAAAACAGGGGAAAAGCAATGGGGATAGCTTACCTGGGTATCGGCACCGGCGGAGCCCTGGTACCCCTCATCGCAGCCGGACTGGAGAAGAATTTCGGCTGGCATAACTCACTTGCCGCTATCGGGTTCCTTGTAATACTGATAGCCTTCCCGATGGTGTGGTTCATAAAAGGCTCCTCCGTAACAGCAGTTAAGACTGTTGAAAAAGAAACTGCCGTACCTATAAAAAATATCCTTTCAAACCGTAACTTCTACCTGCTCGCGCTTGGAAGCATGTGCGCAATAGGCGTCGTGGGAGGAGTAAACCAGCATCTGAAGCTCTACCTCCGCGACCTGAACTTTACCCAGTCGCAGTCGGCACATGTGATCTCACTTGTACTTATATCGAGCCTGGCAGGCAGGGTCATCATGGGCTGGCTGGCTGACCTGTTCCGCCGCAAACATGTAATGATACTGATATACCTGATCGTCGGTTCTTCCATCCCTCTACTGCTTGTTCCTGATTTTACCGGACGCATCTACATTTTTGCGGTGATCTTCGGAATAGGGCTCGGAGGCGATTATATGATCATCCCTCTCATGGCAGCAGATCTTTTCGGGGTAAAGGTCCTGGGACGGACCATGGGAATAATACTTGTTGCCGACGGGATCGCTGAATCGCTTTTTCCGATGCTGCTGGGAGCCGTATATAATGAAGCAGCTAAAAGTTATGCTGTGGGATTCATAATACTTATATGCGTTGCCATCGCAGGAGCAGCTATAATCTCCTTCCTGCCTGCCAGACCCAAACCGCAGGGTTCATAGATAACCCTAGCCGTATTCGGGCCCTGAGATAAGATACTGGTGTTCAGGTCTTCCCCTGTACTTATTGCTTCTGAATACCATCCTTACAAAACACCGCTGGATTGAAAACCCGACCGACTGAAGCCACTCTGTGAGTTCCTGCTTATCCTTCATTATGTCAAGAGCCACGGCCTTTCCCTTCAGCGATCCCAGTGCTTCTGAGATCAGGAGCCTGGCATCGGCGGTTTTGCCGGCATAAACAGGACCTATATAATTATAGCGGATTCCGTCGCGGCCCAGCATATAAGCACATATCTTTTTATCCCTTCTCAGCAGATAACATTTATCAGGATAGTTGTCCAGGAAATAATTCAGCAGGGATGTCCGGTTGACACCAAAAACCGCCTCATCATATTTTATTACTTCCGGAAGAGTTTCTTCTGTGATTTTTTCAATACAGGATCCAGGTTCCCTGATCGTGAGGTTTGTCAATGATCCGTTTGTCATCCTGCATATTTCCAGCTCATCTTCAAATCCCGACCTGCGGTACAGGGGATAGCCTGCCGGCGTGGCATCGAGCTTTATGGATTCGATATCCTTAAGCTCTCCGAGAATATGGTCAAAGACAAGCCTTCCTGCACCCTGTCCTCTTAATTCCTTATTTATCAGCACCATGCCTATCCAGGCAACCCTGTTATCGTAGTTTAAAGCTGTGGCTGTGCCGGCAAGTCTGCCGCCTGATTCCACAACCACGCATTTGTTCTGAGTATTACTAAGCAGGAAATTCCAGTCCTTTCCGGTCTGGTTCCAGCCCTCCTGCCGTGATAATTCCAGAGCTAAGGGCAGGTCATGAATATTCATTGATCGGATCCGGAAAGATGTGTTTCCCTCCATGATAAGCGTGTTACTGACTTATTTCAGCCATTTGTCAAGATTCTCCGCGACGAACAGGTCGTCGTTCATTTCAGGATATGCGCGGTACACCCTGTCGATCTCTTCCTTCTGCCCTGGCGACAGTCCTTCATCCCTGTCGAGGGTCCAAACACCTTCAAGCAGGCCCTGCCTGCGGAGGACCTCATGTATGCCGGCGATACATCCCTTAAAATTATTTGCTGCATCGAAAAACGCTGCATTGCTGTCAGTTATTCTGGCTGCAAGAGTCAGTGCTCCCGGTACGTCATTATTAAACTTCCCTGCATGGACATCGTCGAGCAGTCTGACAGCATTACGTGTCCATACCGCCCAGTGGCCAAGCAGTCCGCCGGTGATACGCTTCCTTATCCTCCTGCCGGCATATGCGATCTCAAACTCTGTAAGCAGGTCAACAAGGATATTATCATCATTACCGGTGTACAGGGCAATCTCATCAGCTCTTCCCGATTCAACTACGCCTCTTACAACGTCCAGAGTATTATACCTGTTAAAGGGAGCTATCTTGATCGCAACTACATTTTCTATCCGGGCAAACTCCCTCCAGAAGCCTCTATCCAGCACTCTTCCCCCAACAGCTGGCTGAAGGTAAAAGCCCACGACAGGCATTATTTCCGCAATGGCCTTGCAGTGCTCTATTATAACGCTGTTCGGTGCTTCCGCAAAAGCAGCCAGACTTAAAAGAACAGCATAGTAGCCGTATTTGTGAGCTGCCTCAGCCTCCCTGATGGCCTGCGGGGTTAAGCCGATGACACCTGAGATACGGATCACCGGCTTACCGGTTTTTGCTGTAAACATGTCAAATTCTTCCGCGGCAAGCCCGAGCAGTGGTTCAAATAGACCCACCTCAGGAAGACGAATGGCAAACTGGGTGGTATGGACTGCAACGGCAATTCCGCCTGCCCCGGCATCGAGGTAATATCTTATTAATGCACGCTGACGCCTCTCATCAAATTTCCTGTTGATGTCAAGTGCCAGGGGAAGGGCTGGGATTACCACTCCCTTTTTCAGAGCGTTCAGTATATCTCCAGGAATTATATCCGTACTCATTTCACTTGTATATTTAGTACTTTCCGTCTCTTTCTTCAAAATGGGTCGGCTTGCCCAGTAGTCTCCTGCCTTCCATGATCCAGTCTGCTGTCCATTCAATGATCCTGTCAGTGGCTATCCGTGGCTTTCCAAACAATTTGAATGCCTCTCCGGAATTACTAAGGAGTGCCGTATCGGCTTCCTGTCCAATGAAAAAAGGTTCTTTATTCATCAGCTCTCCGAATTTCAGAGCTGTCTTATGGACTGAAAGAATTTCCGGACCTGTTACATTCAATACACGGGCAGGACTGCTTACCTGGTCCAGGGAGCGAAGCACGTAATCATTCATGTCTCCCTGCCAGATTATATTGAAGTATCCCATTGTCAGGTCGACAGGCTGTTCATTCCAGACCTTTTGGGCAATATCGACCAGCACTCCGTAACGCATCTCCACTGAATAATTCAGCCTGATCAGTATCACCGGTGTCCCGTACCTCTTGCTGCCATATTCGAACATCCTTTCCCTACCGAGGCAGGACTGGGCATATTCTCCGGTTGCCAGAGGTTTATCTGTCTCGACCGACCCGCCCTTTGCCGGATTGACCAGGGGGTATACACATCCCGTCGAAAAAACCACGATCCGTGAGTCGCGGAAATTCTCAGCCACGAGTCCGGGAAGATATGTATTTATAGCCCAGGTAAGTGACAGGTTCTCAGTAGACCCGAACTTCATCCCGGCAAGAAAAAATACATTCTTCACTTTCGGCAGGCTCTTAAGGAAAGTATCATCGAGCAGGTCGCCGGTAATTGTTTCGATACCTGCACTATTAAAAATTCTTCTTTGTTCTTCACTCTGATGACGTGAAACACCGATGATGCGTTTCTTCACTCCTCCTTTGTCGCAAGCCCTTGCTGCCATCATGGCCAGGGAAGGTCCTATCTTCCCTGTAATGCCAAGGAACAGAATGTCCCCGTCCGTTCTGGCAATCATTTCAACCAGTTCCCTGCCTGGTCTTGACAGCAGCTCTTCGAGCTGTTCCTCATTTGCTATCTTCTCAGGATATTCATTCATCCGGTCTGGCTTTTTTCAATTATCCTTTTGTATATGTCAACAGCCTCCTCCAGTTTGTCGATAAAGCAGTATTCATCTGTCTGGTGGGCCAGAGCAGGTTCTCCGGGCCCGAGAATGACAGTGGGAACGTTGTTATACAGTCCCTGCAGCACCGAGCCGTCTGTAAGAAAGGGCATAGCTTTTGGAAATCCTTCATCCGACCCATTCACTCTGCAGATATCATAAACCTGCTTTACGAAGGGATCATCCTCATCACTCCGGACGGGCAAAAGGTCGACAAGTTTTTCAACAAGCACATCGGGTCCAAGCTCATCTGTCAGTCTCTTCAGTACATCCTCATGGACCGTTTTAGTGGTGGTCCTTATATCAATGGTAAACTCAGCGTGATCGGGTACGGAGTTGATATTCAATCCTCCGCTTATCTTCCCAACATTGATTGTCGGATATCCCAGCAAATCATCTTTTTCAGCATCAAACCCCAGATCCTTTATCCTGAGTATTGCTCCTGCAGCCTTGTAGATGGCATTATCTCCGAGTTCAGGCATTGAGGAATGAGCGGTAATGCCTGATGTGACAGCATTCAGATAGATTGCTCCCTTATGGCCTGTCGCGGGAAGGTTTGCAGTCGGTTCCCCGACGATAACAGCCCGTGCCCTTCCCGGATCATTCCACACCCCGGCAAGGTGTTGCACACCCATACATCCCGATTCTTCTCCTGCTGTTATGATAAGTCTTATCCCTCCCTCAGGTTCAGATTCGCGGAAAGCTTCAAGTGATGCACAGATCATGGCAGCCAGTCCTCCTTTCATGTCGGATGAGCCTCTGCCCCATATCCTGCCGTCTTCTGCTTTTCCTGCAAAAGGATCAATGCTCCAACTCTTTTCTCCCAGCGGAACAGTGTCAAAATGGCCTGAAAATACCAACGGAGGCTTATGTGAGGATAATCCTTTCTCTGCAACAAGATGTAACCTGTTATCTCCATAAGGAATATAAATGGTCCGGAAGCCGTTTGTTTCAAGCAGGGCCCCCGTGTACCGTGCTATTCCCTCCTCATTTCCGGGAGGATTAATGCTGTTATACGATATAAGTTCCTGTGTTAACGAAATAACATCCATGAACTGTTTCGTTGATTACAAGTATGATGCTTACAACTATCTTTTACTGTATTGTCTGTACTTCAGATAGGCAGCCACACACAATACGGCAAGAAAAATTACAGACAAATATACAAATAGCGGCACAGGTACCGGCTCTCCCCCTGCATAGGAATGCAGTCCCGACAAATAATAGTTTACCCCGAAATAGGTCATAAGCACCGAGGCAAAAGCAACCAGAGACAAAAAGTTAAATGTATAAATGTCCTTCATTCCGGGGATCAGCCGTGAATGTGTTACAAATGCATAAACTGTTATTGTTATCAGCGACCATGTTTCCTTCGGATCCCATCCCCAGTACCTTCCCCACGATTCATTAGCCCATATGGCACCCAGAAATGTGCCAATGGTTAGGAGATAGAGCCCCAGTGTGAGAGTCCTGAAGTTGATCACAACCAGATTATCGAGAGTTTCAGAAATACGGCTTCGATTCCTGTCTGCCGTAAACAAAAGAAGTATCATGGTTATCAATCCCAGAATAGCGCCCAGACCAAGAAAAGCATAGCTGCTGGTTATCACCGAAACATGAAGGGTAAGCCAGTACGACTGGAGCACCGGTACAAGGTTTGTAATCTCAGGGTCCATGAAGCTCATGTGAGCCACAAGGAGAGTCATCCCCGCCAGCACCGCCGTCCCGGCCAGGGCAAAGTCAGACCTGCGCCTGAAGATGAACCCGGCAAAAAGGGTTACCCACGAAATGAATATCATCGACTCATAACCGTTGCTCATAGGCGAGTGACCCGAAATGTACCACCTGAGTGCAAGTCCTGCGGTGTGAAGTACAAAACCTGCCAGAAGGATCCATCCGAACATCCGGGCCGGCACTTTTTTCCTTTCTGCACCATTGATTACCATAATCACCAGCACCGACAGCATCAATATACCAGTCAGAACATAGAAGGGAAATAGCTTCTCAAAAAGCCCGAGCCTGTAATAAATTCTTTCCGCCCTGATTTTTGAATCAGAGGGAAGATCGTATTCTGAAAACCTCTGCTGATATTCGTTAAGTGATTCACATAACTGCGTGGCCTGCTGTTTATTATTATTTTCAAGGATCTCATATAACAGCCTGTCAACACTCACGATGTACAATGAATCCTCACTGCTCACCGCTTTTTCGAGTGCATCTGTCGCAGGACCCCAGCTGGTGGTTCCGTCTTTCAGTGGAAAAATATTCATGAAATCACCACGGTAGACCATATACAATATATTCAGCCTCTCATCCACCTTGATGACTTCCTTGTCGAATCTGCTCCTGCTCCCGGGTGGTTTTTCATAAGCCTGGTTAACTTCTGATGAAAGCCTGTATGAGCCATCTCCTCCAATTTCCACAAGATCGGAAAATGCCGCCTTGTTGTCTGAAATGCCCAGGCGACGCCTCAGGTCGCGATCCGATACACGGATCATAGCTACATCTTTCCATTCCTCAAAATCGTAATGGACTGCGAAAAAAACCTGCAGAGGTGTTAAGCCGTTGAATCCTGTCTCCCTGGTTACCTTCCGCATAATATCGCCGGCAAGGGTGTGAAGTGGTTTTGTCCTTCCTTTCTGATCCTGAACAAGGATGCTGCCCAATTCGTCAGCCGCCTCCTTCCCGGGCACGAATGGCTGGGCATAAAGCGAAAATGAGCCTCCGGCAAGAAGAAAGAACAACACAACTGTCATCTTTCTCAACGAGTTGGTCCATGTCTCCGGTTTTACATTCCTGAAAAATGAATTACGTGACAGAAGAGATACTATGATGAATAAAATCAGTGTGGCATATCCTGTATAAGTCACTGCCAGACCTGCAGGATCATGATTTACAGAAAGTATGGTTCCCAGTTCATCGCTGTCGTACGACGACTGGTAAAGACGATAACCCCTGTACTTGAGTATGTTGTTCATGTAAATACTGGCCGACAGTTTTTCGCCCGTCTTTGAATCGGTTAAGTTAACTTCACTCCTGTAACCCGAGGGAGAGTTTGAACCCGGATATCTTTCAAGGATAAAGTCCTCGAGATGAAGTGAAAAAGGAAGATTGACAGCTATGGATCCGAAAAAAATCTCGAAGGTATATCCGTTGACGGTGGTACGGCTTATGGCAAGATCTTCCTGGTCATTCTTCCAGAGCGTGACAGTCTGAGACTCATTTCCTGAGCCGAGGCTGAATATAAAGGCGCTTTCGCCCGTCAGCTGGTGCCCCGGATCAGCATGGACAGCCTGTATCCTGCCCGATCCGGCCATCTCCCTGGCAACCAGCCGGATATCCCCTGCCATAATTACCTGCATGGGTTTTATTTCAAAGGGAATCCCGGCTTTATTGGTTACCGATTCACGCGTCATCATGCTGGTAATCTGCGTTTCAATATCTGAAACAACAGAAAACACCCCCGACCCGTAAATAATCCTGATATCTGCAGAATCGTCAGAATTCAGTGCCACTGACAAACCATATACCTCCTTTGTTTCCCCATCCCGTAAAAGTATCTGCTCACCTGACTGCATGTCCTTTGTTGCCATCAGGGAAATCATCGGCACTCCTCCGGTATCATCGGTTATGTTCTGAAGTGCGTTCGGGATTACCCTTGTCAGAACCAGGTCAAATGTTTTGCTGCCTGCTTCAATCTTCTTTTTGAACTTATTGGCCGTTCCGGCTGCAGGGATGAAGTGAACAGAATATTCCGTCAGGGTATCTCCCTGCGCATCATATACACGATAACCGAGATGATCTGCTTCGGGAAATGCTTTTGCGGTTGTCTCTCCCTCTCGGATATGAACCGAACCCTCCCATCCGAAATACCTCGTGATACCGGCTCCGGCAATCATGATGATGAAGGCAATATGAAATAAGGCAATCGCAAGCTTCTGCTTTCTGAACATCCGGTACATTACCAGCTGGCCTGAGAGGTTAATCACAATAAAAAGCAATAAAATTTCAAACCATCTTGCTCCGTAAACCGTACTGTATGCTGCGTCGGCCCCGAAATCATTCCCGATAAAGGTGGCGGCTGCCATCGTTATAACTGCAATGACAAACAGAGAAGCTGTTAACAGAGGAGAGAAAAGGAGTTTTAAAACTCTCATCAAGTGGTTTGTATTTTGTTTAAACCATAGCAGCCATTACTACTCTTCAGTTTCAGCATATCCGCTGATAATGCTCCTTAGTCCCGACGAAGGTGTGGAACCCAGGGTGGCAGCCATATAAATATGAACGAAGAGGAAAAGAGTTATAAGAATACCTGAAATAATATGTACCAGATCAAACTGTAGAGCCAGTGCATCATCAACCTTTCCGACTTCAGGCAATCCTTTCAGCATCATATAAATACCTGATACGACCAGAAGAGGAAAGACGCCATACATTATTGCCAGGTAAGCAAGCTTCTGCAGAGGATTGAATTTTCTTTCTGCTGTTACTGGGAAAGGTTTTTTTTCACGTCTGAAAAAACCTGTTGTCATATAGCGAAGCTGAACCGAAAGATCATGCAGGAAATTTTTTTCGCTTATTCTGTAATGTTTTCCATTATCAGTGACAAGGTTTCCCGCAATAAAACCTATATAGCTGATCACAAGCAATATGGAAGACACATTATGCCATACACGGGCTCCGTCGTATTCCATTATGAAGAAGAAAGCTGATTTTTCCCGGTAGAAGATGCTGATCCCGGTAAATATCAGGATCAATATCAGTATGGCATTGACAATATGCCATAGTCTGACCCAGACAGGATACAAATACATATCAGAATTTATAACAATTATCTTCAATAAGCTTATCGGCGATCCGGCGTCGAGCATCCTTTACATTGAAGCTTCTGACTGCTGAAAGTGTCGCAGAGGCTTTTATCAGGTCCGGAGTTTCATCACCGGCGAAGGAGCAGATGGCATCGGCAGCCGACTTACGGATAATATCGGCAGCATCATAAATATAAACATCGACCATATCTTTATAAACCGATATATCTGATTTGAATTTTTCGAGTTTGGCCACCCTGAGAAGGAGTGATTCAGCAACATAGGTCTCCATCATCATATCGGCAATGTTGTTAAGCACTTCCTGCTCGTGAATGAGTCCCCTGCCGAATTTCTGCGTAACACCGTGTATACATACCAGAATAAGCTTTTTGAAGTTCTCCACGTAGTTTTTCTTCTCACCGAAATAGTCTTCACCTGCAACAACCCGGTCAGCCAGGGAAGCAACATCGTTGTAAAGAGCTTCTGCTTTTCCGAAGAGATCAAATTCGCCCTTCATGGCACGTTTCATGGCTGTATCGACTACCAGAAGACGGTTTATTTCATTTGTACCCTCGAATATCCTGTTTATCCTGGAATCGCGGTATCCTCTTTCTATATCAAGTTCTGCAGAATAGCCCATTCCGCCGTGTATCTGAACAGCTTCGTCGGCAACAAAATCGAGCATCTCCGATCCGTAAACCTTAAGTATCGCAGCTTCCACTGCATAATGGCTTATCGATTCTATGGCCGTGCGCCCGTAGTCGCCGCATTCCCCCTGTATCATCGCCATCATCCTGTCGACATCATGGCTTACCCTGTATACTGCCGATTCTGCAGCAAAGAGTCTGATAACCTGGCTGGCAAGCTTATGCTTTATGGCTCCGAAAGAAGAAATGAGTACCCCGAACTGTTTTCTTTCACCGGCATATTTTACAGAATCGCTTATTGCTTTTTTGGCAGCTCCGAGGACGTTTGCACCAAGCTTCAGTCTGCCCATGTGAAGGATGCTGAGAGCTATCCTGAATCCTTCGCCTCTCTTTCCAAGGAGGTTTTCAACAGGAACCTTAACATCGTTATAATAGATCTGTGCTGTCGAAGAGCCTTTAATGCCCATCTTGTGTTCATCCGGACCGACAACAACCCCGGGATAATTTTTTTCGACTATGAAAGCGCTCAGCACCCTGTCGTTGTCGATCTTGGCAAAAACGATCTGAGTGTCAGCAAAGCCTGCATTTGTTATCCACATCTTCTGGCCGTTAAGGATATAATGCAGACCGTCGGCGGAAAGTGTTGCATTTGTTTTTCCGGCATTGGCGTCGCTACCGGCACCCGGTTCGGTAAGACAGTAGGCTCCGATTATTTCGCCTGTAGCCAGCCGGGTAACATAACGTTCCCTCTGATCCTTGTTGCCGTAATACAGAATGGGCATGGTCCCGATGCCGCAATGCGCCATGTAAGCTACCGAAAAGGAATAGCCTGCACCGGTAGTCTCGGCAGCAAGCATCTGTGTGACAAACGATTGTCCGAAACCCCCGAACTCTTCAGGTACGGCAATACCCATAAGTCCAAGTTCCCCTGATTTTTTGAGTATGCTCTGCATGAGTTCCCTGTCGCCTTTTTCCAGATCGTTCATTTTCGGATAAACCTCCGCTTCCAGAAAATCACGGCAGGTCTGGGCAATCATTAACTGTTCCTCATTGTATTCTTCGGGAATGAAGATATCTTCCGGGCTGGTTTCAGCCACCAGGAATTCGCCGCTTCTAAGGATCTTTTTATTCTCCATCATTATGTAATGAAATTAGATTATCGTTATTCTCAAAGTCACTTTTTGCCAACTGCCAACTGCCAACTGCCAACTGCCAACTGAGTTAAAGTCCCAAAGCCTGGACCATCAGTTCTGCAATATCGTAATTTTTTATTTCTTCTTCCCTGTTCTTATATTTCAGACCGTCGGTAAGCATGGTCATACAGAAGGGGCATGCTGTTGCTATTATTTCCGAACCGGTTTCAAGGGCGTCTTCTGTCCTTTCAATGAAGATCTCCTTTTCTCCCTCTTCAGCTTCCTTGAACATCTGCGCTCCTCCGGCGCCGCAACAGAGTGCAAAGCTCCTGTTCCTTTCCATTTCTTTGAGATCAGCACCAAGGTGATTAATTACAGTCCTGGGGTCATTATATATGTCATTGGCTCTTCCCAGATAACAGGGATCATGATAGGTGATTTTCCTCCCCTCCAGGACTGAAGCAGATATTTTCAGTCTTCCTGAACTCACGAATTCCTTAAGGAGGCTGACGTAGTTTACAACCTCAAAGTTGCCTCCCAGATCGGGATATTCATTTTTCAGGGTATTAAAACAATGAGGACATGTTGTTATGATTTTAGTAACTCCATAGCCCTGCAGGGTTGTAATAAGCTGGATAGCCTGCATCTGGAAAAGCATTTCATTTCCGGCACGTCTGGCCGGATCGCCTGTGCAGCTTTCTTCTTTACCAAGAACCGCATAGCTGACGTTCAGATGGTTAAGGATTTTTGCAAAAGCTCCTGTAACTTTCCTGTATCTGTCATCAAAAGCTCCTGCACATCCCACCCAGAAAAGGTACTCAGGCTTTTCGCCCCGGGCATGAAGGTCGGCCATTACGGGAACTTCGATATCCTTTGCCCAGTTCAGTCTGTCCTCGGCTGAATACTGCCACGGAGCACCGTTATTTTCTATGTTGTTAAAGACAGCCTTAAGTTCACCGGGTGCAGAAGCTTCTTCGAGTACGAGGTATCTGCGCATGTCAAGGATCAGCGAAGGATGATTAATGTTTACCGGGCACTCCTGGACACAGGCATTACACGTTGTACAGGCCCATAGCTCCTCCTCGCTTATGAAGTCCCTCAGTAGTGAACGCCCGTCGCTGAAATCCTTTCCGTTTTTGACCATCAGAGGCCCTTTTTCCTTCATCCTGGCTCTCAGATCCATCATGATCTTTCTCGGGGAGAGTTTTTTGCCCGTGAGATTGGCAGGACATACTGATGTACACCTTCCGCATTCGGTGCATGAAAGAGAATCAAAATAATTTTTCCAGGTTGAATCTTCTGCATCCTTAACTCCAAACCTTTCAGGAACAGTTTCAGCAGGGGCAGCTGAAAATGCCGTCTCAGGATCCATCATTATCTTCACTTCCCTGGTAATACTTTCCATATTATCGAGCTTACCCGGAGGATCGAGTCTTGAAAGAAAGACATTGGGAACCGACATGAATACATGGAAATGCTTTGAATAGGGCAGGTAGTTGGCGAAGAAGAAGATGGTAAGGATATGTATCCACCACGATGCTTCATAAATAACATGGAAACCTGTGGCTGACGTCTCTCCGGAAAGCTTAAGAAGCAGGCCCGAGAATGGGTACAGACCATCAACAGTCCCTCCGGTCGAATGAACATATCCCAGGTAACCCACGTTCATGGATATAAGCGAAACCATCAGCAAAAAGATCAGCGTCAGCGAAATGTTTGCGTCAACATGAGACCTCTTCTTCATTTCAGAACCTTCGAACCTGCTGATCCTGAAGAACAGGCGGCGGGCAAGAAAGACCAGTACCGCCACGGCAATTATGATTGCGAAAACATCTCCCGAGGCCATTATGAAATCATGAACAGGTCCGAGGAAATTTAGTGATTTCTCAATCCCTGCAAGACCGTCGATTACCATCTCTATGCTTCCCAGAAATATCACGCAGAAGCCCCAGAAAACCAATGCATGGATAAATCCCAGCACCGGTTTGCGGAATATCTTGGTCTGGCCGAAAGCCACTTTCAGCATCACGGCTGTTCTTTTCCCAAAATTTTTTACTGGGAATCCGGCACGTGTGAACCTGAAGTATTTAATAAGCCTGTTAACAGTATAGAAAAATACTCCGAAGGTTAGCAGCAGGGCTGCGGCAAAAATGATCTGTCTGGCCATATTATTTCCTGATCTCCTTTACGGCAGTTACCAGCTGCGGAAGGACCTTCATTGCATCGCCCACGATCCCGTATTGTGCAGCTTCAAAAATAGGAGCATCCTTGTCGCTGTTTATTGCCACAATATATTTAGAGGCACTTATCCCTGCCAGATGCTGTGTGGCTCCTGATATTCCTACCGCAATATAAAGATTTGGTGCAATGATTTTGCCTGTCTGTCCTGTATGCTCTTCGTGAGGACGCCATCCTTCGTCAGAAACCGGACGTGAACAGGCAGTTGCACCTCCGAGGGCTTCTGCCAGTTCTGTCAGAGGTCCCCAGTTATCGGGTGATTTCATACCTCTTCCTCCCGACACAACTATATCTGCGTCTGTAAGAAGCACCTTCCCTGTTTGTTTTTTAACCTCCTTAACGGTGGTTTTAACTGATGAGGGGTCAACAGCAACATTCAGCCTTTCAATAAGGGCTGTCTCATTTGTTTCCTTCAGCTCAAATGAATTCTGCGCCAGGGTTATAATTTTAATTTCAGATCTTATCACAACATGGGCATAAGCATTCCCTGAATAGGCTCTCCTGTAAACAGTGAAAGGATTCAGATTCAGAGGAAGGCGGCTTACGCCTGATCCAACTCCTGCCTTCAGCCTTACAGCCAGCCTAGGAGCCAATGCTTTTCCGGCATTGTTATTCGACATGATTATCACTTCAGCCTTCTCGCTTTGCGCAATGCCGGCAATGACACCTGTATGTGCCTGATTGTCAAGCGTAGTAAGAAGTTCATTTTCTGCACTGATGATCTTTTTTGCCCCATAGCGGCCTAGTTGCTTAAGCTCTTCCTCGTCAACTTTTCCGATTGACAGCGCCGTAACCGATGTGTTCATCATCCCGGCAACAGCATATGCGTATGATATAAGCTCGTATGTGAGCTTCTTGAATTTTCCGTCCCAGTTTTCGGTATATACTAATACTGACATATTTTCGAATGTTATTATTAATTATCAGATAACTTTAGCTTCATCCTTTAAAAGTTCTATGAGTTTTCCAGGTTCTGAGGCATCAACCAATTTACAGGCTGACCTCGCGGCCGGTTTCTCCAGGGCGATGATCTCCGTCAGTGGCTCTGCCTGAACAGGTTCATACACTTTTACCGGCTTCGTTCGTGCCATCATAATCCCTCTCATAGCAGCTATCCTCGGCTCTTTTGCAATACCCTTCTGCACCACAGCCAGAAAAGGAGCCGGTACAGTCAGTATTTCCTTCCCCCCGTCAATTTCGCGCGTTATCAACATATTTCCTCCTTCGATACTGAGCGATGATACAGCTGAAACAGAAGGAATGCCAGCAAATTCGGCCACCATGCCACCTACAACGGAACCATTGTAGTCGCTCGATTCTATCCCGCACATTATTATATCAAACTGTTCCTTTTTCACCACTTCGGCAAGCTGTGTGGCAACATACCAGGCATCCGACGACTCTGCATTAACACGTATCGCATCATCGGCACCTATAGCCAGGGCTTTTCTAATTGTGGGCTCCGATGAAGCGGGTCCCACATGAGCAACAGTCACGGTTTTAACACCGGAGGCAGGATCATCCTTCAACTCCAGCGCCCTTGTAAGCGAGAGCTCATCCCATGGATTTATAACCCACTGGATTCCCGTAGTGTCGATCGAAGCATTTCCTTCTGCTATCCTGATCTTCGTCGTGGTGTCGGGAACATTACTGATACATACCAGTATTTTCATTCAATAGATTTTTGAGTTAAACTACTAATAAATAAGATTTTATAAAAAAAAGATCTCACAGGTTTTCATCTGAGGCGGCAAATATAATAATTTATGATTCATCATCAAATGCAGACCATATCATTTTTACATCATGTTCGAAATAATCCATTCATTTATATAATTGATTATATGCATTTTAAACGATGTATGTATTATTTCCGAATCTGATGGTCGAAAGGACGGACATATAATCAGCCTCTGCCGGAATAAGAGGGAAGCCCGTTCTGACACAGGTAAAAATTTAATTCCTGTGATTTATTATCGCCGGCTGACTGTCATTTTAATTTTTATCATATAATTTCGCGGCTTATTTGACAATCATGATCAGGAGCCCCTTTAAAACATATGCTGCCATCGTTACCGCGATGATATTCTGGGCTTTCTCTTTCATCTGGTTCAAGATTGCAAATGAAGCCTTCAGGCCGGTTACAATAGTTTTTTTCAGGCTTCTCATATCTGTTATAATACTTTCATTATATCTCTTTCTTACAAAAGGCTTCATCGAAATTAAGAAGAAAGACAGGAAGTTGTTTGCTATCCTTGCATTGTTTGAACCTTTCTTTTATTTCCTGGGTGAAAGCTTTGGTCTTACATATGTTTCCGCAACAACAGGATCGGTTCTTATATCTACCATCCCTGTCATAGCCACCCTGGGAGCATGGCTCATCTTCGGCGAAAGGCTGAAAATCATCAACTACGCAGGTATTATAATCTCTTTTATAGGAGTACTGGTATTTATCCTTGAAAAAGACGGTTCATTGTCATTCAACATTAAAGGTCTGATGCTCATGATCCTGGCTGTCTTCTCAGCTGTAGGATACAACCTTACCCTCAGCCGCCTTGTAGGATCATACAATCCGGTGTTCATCGTTAATGTTCAGAATATCATTGGGGTGTTGCTCTTCATGCCCCTGTTCCTTATCACCGACCTGAAACATCTGACAGGCGGACCTTTCAGCCTCCGGCATTTTTTACCGGTAGTCGAACTGGCATTCTTTGCATCATGCGGAGCTTTTATCCTGTTCGCATATTCCGTCAGGAACATGGGAATAACCAGGGCAAACATATTTTCGAACTGCATCCCTGTATTCACTGCAATTTTTTCATTCATCCTCCTCGGCGAAAAGCTTCATTTAAACAACATAGTGGGGATGATAATTGTCATTGCCGGTCTTTTTATGTCGCAAATTAACGGGCGAAAGAAGAAAACCGATGAGGCGCTGATACTTACGGGCAAAACTGCCTGATCATTCAACCTGTTGTTCAATACTGTCACAGCCTGTCGGACCGTTTAATATTTCGTATTATCTTTGATACTTATGCTGAGAAAGATCTTCCATAGTGCCATATTTTCAGTGCTGACAATCGTTTCCGCTGCCCAGACGGGTGGTGACAATATTTACGAATTCCTCAATCTTACACATTCAGGACTGGTATCATCTCTTGGCGGAACTAACGTATCCCTGAAGACAGAAAATCCGAACCTGGCTTACCACAACCCTGCACTGCTTGAAGAGAGCATGAATAACATCATGGCCCTTAACTATGTAAATTATTTTGCCGGTGTTAATTACGGGCTGGCCCTGTATTCAAAATCGTATGAGGGGAAGGGTAATTTTGCAGGAGGGATCACCTATCTGAATTACGGTTCATTCACCGAAGCCGATCCGTCAGGAAATATAACAGGGAGCTTCACTGCCTCTGAATACGCTCTCTCCCTGATGTGGTCACGACCTATAGATTCTGTCTTCAGTGTTGGTGTGAACTTCAAACCGGTACTCTCCCATCTTGAAAAATATACATCTTTCGGGTTTGCCCTTGACATCGGAGGAGCCTACTTCAGTCGTTCAGGTCTCTTCTCGGCAGGTATGGTTTTCAGAAATATAGGTCTCGAAGTTACAACATATGCCGGTGAGGCGCGGCAAAAGCTTCCTTTCGAAATAGAGGCTGGAGTTACCCAGAAACTGGCTCATGCCCCCTTTCGTTTCTCCCTGACAATAAAGCATCTGGAGAAATTTGACCTTTCGTATCATTATAACGATACTCTTTCGGGAACAGATGGAAGCTCATCATCTGATTTTTTTGAAAACATACTCCGTCATGTTGTCACAGGTGTGGAACTTATACCTCATAAAAATTTCTACCTCAGTGCAGGATACAACTACCAGCGAAGAAGCGAACTTAAGCTCGACAGCCGTGTTTCCACAGTTGGTTTTTCATGGGGTTTCGGTATAAATACTTCATTCCTGAATATAGAATTCGGTCGTGCAAGATACCATCTTGCAGGTTCTTCAAACCATGTTTCACTGGTCATACGGCCCGACATGCTATACAGCAGGTTCAGAAAATGAAGTTTTGAAAATTCAGGGCTAATTATCACCTTTGTGATTAACCATGATGAAAAAGAAGCTTATCATTGCAATTGATGGTTACTCATCCTGCGGCAAGAGCACCTTCGCAAAAGCCATAGCCAGGGAGCTAAACTATATCTTCATCGACAGCGGTGCAATGTACAGGGCTGTCACTCTTTACTGCATGAGAAACGGACTCATCGGAGATAACTATCTCGATCATGATTCAATAGCAGCCGGCCTTCCTGCAATTCATATTGAATTCGTTTACAATCCCGACAGGGGAGAATTTGACACATACCTGAACTCAGAAAATGTTGAAGAAGAGATCAGAGGTATTGAAGTGTCAAAATATGTGAGCCGTATAAGCACTATTGCAGAAGTACGGACCAGGATGGTTGAACTGCAGAGACAGATAGGAATGTTTAAAGGTATCGTCATGGACGGAAGGGATATCGGGACGGTTGTATTTCCCGATGCCGACCTTAAGATATTCATGACGGCCTCAGTGGATGTAAGGGCCGGAAGGAGGTATGATGAGCTCAGCAGGAAAGGTCTCAAGGTTGATTTTGAAGAGATAAAAAAGAATATTATCACCCGCGATATCACCGATGAGAACCGTGACATCAGCCCTCTCAGGAAGGCCGACGATGCAATTGTCCTCGATAATACCAGAATGAGTGTTGCCGAACAGATGTCATGGGTCATGCAAATAATTGATGGGAAGCTGAATGAAAATTGAGATCGATGGGAATTCCGGCTTTTGCTTTGGCGTCAGAAATGCCGTAGAAATTGCCGAAAAATCATTACTTAAAGGTGAAAAAGTCTATTCGCTGGGATCTATCGTTCACAACGACATGGAAGTAAAAAGACTTCTTTCAATCGGCCTTATCTCAATAACACACGACGAGTTCAGGAAACTGAGAAACTGCAAGGTACTTATCAGGGCTCACGGAGAACCCCCTGAAACCTACCAGACAGCAAAAGAAAATAACATCACCATTATCGAAGCCACATGTCCCATAGTAAGGAAACTGCAGTCAAGGATAAGGGATGCAGTTAAAAAATCACACAAGTGTGAAGGACAGATAGTTATCTTTGGCAAACCTGGTCATGCAGAGGTAATTGGTCTTATGGGCCAGACCGGCGGGGAAGGGATTATCGTCTCCGGTCCTGGCGACCTCAGTAAAATAGACATTTCGCGCCCTGTATGCCTCTTCTCACAGACCACCATGAGCGTTAAGGCTTATGATGAAATCGCAGGGTTAATACGTGAGAAAATGCGCAGTTCGGGTATCAGAGAGCCTGAAAAATCACTTATAGTCCATAAAACGATCTGCGGACAGGTATCCAACAGGGAGCCGGATCTTCAAAAATTTGCCAGGGAACACGAGGTAATAGTATTCGTCAGTGGCAGGGAGAGCTCCAACGGTAAAATGCTCTACAATGTCTGTAAAAACGTAAACCCGCAGACCTATTTTGTATCAGCTCCCGGAGAAGTGGATAAGAACTGGTTCACAGGAATAAATACTGTCGGGGTATGCGGAGCCACATCAACACCTAAATGGCTGATAGAGAATATCCGCGACAAAATCAGCGAGCTCCCGGGGCCAGGATGAATAACGTGAAATACAGTAAAATTAAAATAAACCTATGCCGGAATCAGAAGTATACTTCACAGACCTCAGAGTGAAACCTCCTCACAATCTTTTAACCAAACTGGAAAGACTGATTAAGAGGGCAGGCATCGAAAAAATAGATTTCGACAGGAAGCTGGTGGCAATAAAGATTCATTTCGGAGAACCGGGCAACCTGGCCTACATCAGACCCAACTATGCCTCTGTAATTGTTAAGTTCCTTAAAGCCAGAGGAGCTGTGCCCTTTCTGACCGATTGTAACACTTTGTATTACGGACGACGTTCCAATGCACCGGCCCATATTGACGCTGCATTTGAAAACGGGTTCAATCCGCTGGCTACCTGTTGCCCGGTGATAATAGCCGACGGGATAAGGGGAACAGAATTCAGGGAGATACCCATAAATTCAGAACTATGTGAAAGCGCCAAAATAGGGTCAGCCATCGCCGACGCCGATGTTATAATTTCCATGACTCATTTCAAGGGGCATGAACTTACAGGTTTCGGCGGAGTGTTGAAAAATCTGGGCATGGGTTGTGCATCTGTGGGCGGCAAGCTTTTTCTGCATTCCGGATCTTCACCCAGGATATTTGAAAAAAACTGCACTGGTTGCAGGGTGTGCGAGAAATATTGTGCTTATGATGCAATCAGAGTCGGCCCCGACAGGATAGCTCATATCGACTATGAAAAATGTGTGGGCTGCGGCCAGTGTGTCGCCGTATGTCAGTACGATGCATCGAGGGTTGTGTGGGCAAGCACCTCGGAGATTGCCTGTAAAAGGATCTCGGAATATTCGATGGCCGTGGTGAAGGATAAACCTGCCTTCCATATCAGTTTCATTATGAACGTATCTCCCGACTGTGACTGCTGGGATTCGAACGACTATCCGCTTGTACCGGATATAGGCATAGCTGCTTCTTTCGACCCCGTGGCACTCGACCATGCATGCGCGGAAATGGTGATGGCTGCTCCAGCCCTTCCGGGAAGCAAAATAAGAGACAGCCACAATCATGAAGATATGAAGGGAAAAGACAAATTCAGGGCTGCCCATCCCGACACTTTCTGGAAAGCAGGTCTTGAGCACGGCGAAAAGTCAGGACTGGGGAACATGTCATACAAACTTGTTATTGTTTAAGAACATTTTCCTTACTGTTGGTTTTCTGATTACCTTTATGTCCCCTAAATATTACCTATGAAGATCAAGGTAAAAACAGCCCGCCTGTCTGTTTTATCCAATACATTTCTGATATTGATAAAACTGATAACAGGCATTTTAAGCGGCTCAGTAAGCATAATATCTGAAGCTATTCACTCGTCAATGGACCTCATTGCTGCTCTGATAGCTTTTTTTGCCGTGAAGGTTTCTGATACCCCGCCCGACTCAAAACACCCTTACGGACACGGGAAGGTTGAAAATATTTCAGGTGTCACAGAAGCTCTTCTTATAGTTGGGGCAGCTGTCTGGATAATCGTTGAAGCAGTGAAACGGCTGCTTGGCGGGGAAGCTGTCCTCGAATCCCTCTGGCTAGGGTCTGCAGTCATGGCAATTTCAGCACTGGTTAACTGGATAGTCTCGAAAAGACTATACAAAGTGGCCCGTGAAACCCGGTCTCTTGCCCTCGAAGCTGATGCTCTTCACCTTAGAACAGATGTCTACACCTCAGCAGGTGTGGCAGCAGGACTGGGCCTTATAATACTTACAGATATTGAATGGCTCGATCCCGTGATAGCAATTATCGTTGCTCTCTATATCATCAAAGAATCGGGCGAACTGCTGAAACGTGCATTCTGGCCTCTGATGGACTCCTCATGGGCTAAAGAAGAACTAAAAGCCCTGGAGGATAAACTGGATGAAATGGGTGTCATATATCATGATCTCCGAACCAGGAAAGCAGGTAACTACAGGTTTATTGACATCCATGTTGAAGTTGCCGGAAAGGAGTCAGTAAGCGATGCCCATAAATACTGTGATGAAATCGAGGAAAAACTTATGGGATTATTTGAAAACCTTAATATGACTATTCATGTGGAACCGAAGTGAGTCGTGCTGCATCGGGGCAATATTTCTGAACAAATCAATTCAGCATACACTAAATAATATTTTACAATGTCATTAACCGAAAAAATTTCAAACGACCTGGTCATTGCAATGAAAAGCGGTGATAAAGTCGCTCTGGAAGCGATCAGGGCAGCAAAGACAGCCTTCCTCCTTGCAAAATCTGAAAAAGGACAGCAGGAACTGACGTCTGATGAGGAACTGAAAGTAATTCAAAAGCTTGTTAAGCAGAGAAGAGAATCGGCACAGATATATTCTGAAAATAACAGGCAGGAACTCGCCGCAAAGGAAAACGCCGAAGCAGATGTTCTCGATAACTACCTGCCTGCAAAGATGAGCCCTGATGAACTCGAAAAAGCCCTCAAGGAGATCGTACTGAAGACAGGCGCAAAAACACCTGCCGATATGGGAAAAGTCATGGGTGTAGCAACGAAAGAACTGGCAGGGAAAGCCGACGGCAGGGAAATCTCAACTATCGTGAAGCAGCTTCTCGCAGAATTATAAGCTACTGCCTGATGAGAAATGTACTCCTTCTGTTAAGTCTTATAACCTTGTTCTCATGCCTGGGAGAAAATACAACCGTCCGGGTTGAAGACCTGAAATGTGAATACCTTGTCAACCCGGTCGGAATCGACACTGACAAGCCCCGTTTTACCTGGAAGCTTCAGACCAACGGTGATGGAGTGATGCAGACGGCTTACTCAATAATAACAGGAACAGATTCAGCATCAGTGGCTTCAGGGTCTGGAGATATATGGGATTCAGGCGTCATAAATTCCACTACCATGCCAGTGGTTTACGAAGGTCCGCCACTGAAACCGCTCACCAGATATTACTGGAAGGTAAAGATAAAATATAACAAAGGCGGATGGACAAATCCTTCTTCCCTGGCTTCCTTCGTGACAGGCTACATGAAAAAGGACCTCTGGAAAGGACACTGGATAACCGACACTTATGATTATAATCTTAAGCCGGCACCTTATTTCAGAAAGGAATTCACCGTAGCAAAAGATATACAATCGGCAAGGGTTTATATTGCAGTGGCAGGCCTTTATGAATTATCTGTCAACGGTAAAAAGGCCGGAGATCACCGTCTCGATCCCATGTACACGCGTTTCGACCGAAGAACCCTTTACGTAACTCATGACGTGACGGATCTGCTTAATACCGGGGATAATGCGGTCGGAGTAATCCTTGGTAACGGGTGGTATAACCACCAGTCAACAGCTGTCTGGTACTTCGACAAAGCCCCCTGGCGGGCCCGTCCGAAATTCTGCCTCGACCTCAGGATAAAATACGACGACGGAAGTGAACAGATAATAGCCACTGACAAAGACTGGCTTACATCACATTCACCGGTGATATTCAACAGCATCTATACAGCCGAACACTACGATGCCAGGCTGGAACAACCGGGATGGAACATGCCCGGCTTCGATGATTCAAAATGGAAGAATCCGCTCAACACGGGAGCCCCTTCGCCGAATATTACAGCTCAGGCACTCCATCCGGTACGAAATGTTACAGAGATCCCCGCTGTGAAAATGACCAGGTTCAGCAACAGTAATTACCTTTTCGACTTCGGAAGAAATATCGCTGGTGTTACACAAATAAAGGTTGCCGGGGAAAAAGGAACAGAGATCAGGCTGATTCACTCAGAACGCCTTGATTTGCGCGGACATGCCGATCTTTCAAATATCGATGTCCACTACCGCCCTGTTGACGACTCGGATCCTTTCCAGACTGATATTTTCATTCTCAGCGGAAAGAAGGAAGATGTCTTCATGCCTCTTTTTAACTACAAGGGTTTTCAGTATGTGGAAGTCATTTCAGATAAGCCTGTTGAACTTACCAGCGACAACATCACAGCTTTCTTCATGCACAGTGACGTACCTCCGGCGGGAAGCATAAGCTCCTCAAACAAAACTCTCAACCTCACATGGCAGGCTTCAAACGCATCGTACTTGTCGAATCTTTTCGGTTACCCCACCGACTGTCCCCAGCGGGAAAAAAACGGATGGACAGGCGATGCCCACATAAACATTGAAACAGGGCTTTATAATTATGATGCTATTACAATCTATGAAAAATGGCTCGCCGACCATCAGGATGAACAACTCCCAAACGGTGTTCTTCCGGCAATAATCCCCACTTCGGGATGGGGTTACCACTGGGCCAACGGACCCGACTGGACCAGCACAATAGCACTGATACCCTGGAATATATACCTTTTTTACGGTGACAGTCGCCTGCTCGAAAGTTGCTACGACAACATCAGGAGTTATGTCGATTATATAGAATCAATAAGCCCCATGGGACTTACCGACTGGGGACTTGGCGACTGGGTTCCTGTTAAATCAGTAACCCCTAAGGAATTTACTTCCACGGCTTATTATTTTACCGACGTGACAATTCTTGCAAAAGCTGCCAGCCTGCTGGGAAAAGAGTCAGATGCAGATAAATACAGTCAGCTTGCAGAAAAGATAAGGGATGCCTTCAACGAAAAGTATCTCGACACCACCAGTGCAATTTACGGTAAAGGATTACAGACAGAGATGAGCACAGCTCTTCACTGGGGCCTTGTACCCGACGCATATACAGACCGCGTTGCAGCGAACCTTGCCACAAGGGTTGTTGCAGACAATGAACATATCGACGTGGGGCTTCTGGGTACAAAAACGATCCTTAATGCGCTAAGCGACAACGGTTACAGCGATCTTGCATATAGAATGGCCTCACAGGAGACATTCCCTTCATGGGGCTGGTGGATAGTTAACGGGGCCACCACTTTCTTCGAAAACTGGCCTCTTGATGCCGCCAGAGACATATCGATGAACCATATTATGTTCGGAGAGATAAATGCCTGGTATTACAAAGGTCCGGGCGGCATATTCCCTGACGAAAAAGCCCCCGGATTCAAAAATGTGATACTCCGGCCAATCTTCCCTGAAGGACTGGAAAACTTCAGGGCAACACACGAAGGGCCTTACGGAACTATAATTTCTGAATGGAAACAGGCAGGGGATGCAATCGAATACCACACTTCAATACCTCCTAACAGCACAGCAACATTATTACTGGAGGCGGAAAGGGTCGAAAAAGGAGATGAGGAAATTGAGGGTAAAGACACTGAAGGGGACCTTAAACAATTTCAGATCAACCTTCCTCCGGGCGATCATTCATTCATTATCCTCACCGGGAAAAGCAGAAAAGAATGATTTTTTTTCAAATCAGATGAACAATTGCCTGCGGAATAAGTCTCAACAAATATACGGAAAAACAGATGCAGGAAAAACAGGTTAAGGTGTCAGCCAGCGGTCTGAAGGAACTGCTTAAATTATACAGCTACCTCAGGCCGTTCAGATGGAAATTTGCCCTGGGGCTTCTGTGTCTTCTCATAGCCACAGGTTTAAACCTTATGTTCCCGAAGCTGCTCGGCGATATGGTCGATCTTGGGACCAGGGGAAACCTGACGCGGGAAATTACCATAACAGGCTTCACTCTTCTTGCAATCCTGGTGTTACATGCCGTTTTTGCCTACATACGTACACGGCTCTTTGTACATGTCACCGAACGTACGCTGGCTTCGATCCGCCAGAGTCTTTATAATCATCTCATTAAACTTCCGATGACTTTCTTCTCGGAACGAAGGGTCGGGGAACTCAACAGCAGAATTTCGGCTGACATAGCTCTTCTGCATGATACAATAACAAATACCCTTGCCGATTTCCTTTCCCAGGTGCTGGTGATAGTGGGAGGTATAACTTTTATGATGATCACCTCCCTGAAGCTGACACTCTTCACCCTGGCAATCGTTCCGGGAATGGCGCTTCTGGCCTTTTTCACGGGAAGAGCAGTCCGCCGCTTTTCAAAAAAAGCACAATCGTATGTAGCCGAATCAAATACCATCGTCGAAGAGACGCTTCAGGGGATACAGAATGTAAAGGCTTTCACGAATGAAAGATTTGAAAGTGAACGTTACCGGGGAAAAACTGATGAGGTAGCCAGGACAGGTATAAAAAGCGGAAAATACCAGGCTTTGATGTCGTTCATAGGAATGGGTATCTTCATGTCGATGGCGCTTGTAATATGGCGCGGTTCCGTGATGATCTCAAAAGGTCTTATGGACGCCGGGCAGCTTTTCTCCTTTGTGGTTTATTCAGGCTTCATAGCCGGTAATGTTGCCGGAATGGCAAGCGTTTACACCAGGCTGCAGAGAACCATAGGCGCCGCAGAAAACCTGCTTCTTCTTTTTGACGAAGAAGCTGAACATGCCGGAGAGATATATGTCCACGATCCTTCACATAATCTTACAGGCAGGATAGAATTTGACCATGTTGATTTCAACTACCCTTCCCGGAAAGATTTTCCCGTACTCAGAGATGTCAGCTTTGTCATTGAACCGGGCCAGGAGATAGCACTGGTAGGTCCGAGTGGCGCAGGGAAAACCACCATTGCAGCCCTTCTGCTGAAATTTTACGACATCAGCAGCGGAAGGATCCTGTTCGACGGCCGCGACAGCAGTATATTTCCGGTGACAGCATTAAGGTCGCAGATGGCCATAGTGATGCAGGATGTCTTCCTCTTCGGCGGGACCATCAGGGAAAACATAGCTTACGGTAAGCAGAATGCGACTGAAGATGAGATCGTTGATGCTGCCATAAGAGCAAACGCCTGGAACTTCATCAGCGCCTTCCCCGATAAACTCGACACAGTTGTCGGCGAACGGGGCGTACAACTCTCAGGAGGCCAGCGCCAGAGGATAGCAATTGCGCGGGCTGTCCTCAGAGACCCGAAGATACTTATTCTCGATGAAGCTACCTCATCGCTCGACTCCGAGTCGGAAAGACTGGTACAGGAGGCTCTCGATAAACTTATGAAAGGCCGGACCTCGGTAGTCATAGCCCACAGACTTTCAACTGTCAGAAATGCTGATAAAATTATCGTTCTCAACGAAGGACGGGTGATCGAGGAAGGCACCCATGTCGAACTTATATCAAACGGAAGCGGACTCTATAAAACGCTTACCGAACTGCAGTTTACTACCTGAAGCCGGCGAATGACAAATAATATTTCCGTCAGGGAACCAGCGACAGCAGCACTTCTGATTTTAACTCTATCCTATCCTCCTTATCTCAGCAAGAGAATCATGTTTCCTTACAATAATATCCTTATCGTGAAGCTCTATTATCCCTTCCTTCTCAAATACTTTTAGCAGTTTCACTGCGCTTTCTGTCGATATACCGGCAAAATCGGCAAGCTCCCTCCTGGTAAGCAGAGTGAAAATTTCAGGGAATTCTGTCCTGAATCCGTCGATATAAATAAGAGTATCTGCCATCCGGCCGTTCATCTGCCTGGTGGTGAGATTGGTTATGGTAGCATACAAGGCGGTACTCTGGATGCAATAGCGTTTCATAAGGCTGAATCCGAAATTGCCATTCTTTTTTACAAGCTTCACAATAGCTTCTCTTTCAATCAGATAAACCTGACAACCAGTGATGGCCACCGTGGAATAAGTGAATATATTCTCATTAAAGACAGCCGACAGACCAATAAATTCACCTGCTTTAATGATCCTGAGGTTGAAATTTTTTGGCCCTGTGCCTTCAATGTACTGCAGTGCAAGACCGTTTATTACAAACAATACATAAGATGAAAAGGCTCCCTGCTTGGTCAGGTTCTCACCCTTTCTGAAAAGTACCTGGGTTCGGCTTTTTCTTATAAGTTCGGTCTCCTCCTTTGTGAGATCACGGAAACATGGAGCGTCGATATCACAGAAAAAATCACTGTCGGTGTTGAGTATGGTCTTCATTCTTATAAATAGATACGGCAAAATTAATTTAAATCAATAAAAAAGCTGTTGCAGATCAATTTTTAGTTTGTCCACTGTGATGCCTCTTTTCACATAACCGAACTTTTTTGAAGATATATTTGCACCCGGATTAAAAAACAGAAATATGCTATACACAAATTTAAAACACCTTGAAAATGCTGAAGACTTTAAAAAAGCAGTCAGCGAAAATGAAAATGTAATGATCATCTGTGGCAGAATGGGACCTATGTGCATCCCCGTTTACGAAATCGCAGAGGAACTTGAGAAAGAGTACTCCCATGTCAGGTTTTTTGATATGGAATTTGATAATCCGGCATCTTCAGTTCTCAGATCACTTCCCGAGACGAATGGTTTTATGGGACTTCCTTTCACCTTCTATTTCAAGAACGGAAAAGTGGTCAAAGCAACCTCCAGCATTCAGAGCATGGAGCAGGTAAAAGCCATTCTTAACAGTGAATTCTCTGTTCCCGTCAAAGCCTGAAAATGGATACCGGCAACCATTACGATACGATAGTGATCGGTGGAGGGCCTGCAGGACTTACCGCCGGCATATACCTGTCAAGGGCAAGAGTCAGGACACTCATTCTGAATGAAGGCGTTGCCGGCGGGCAAATGGTCCTGACCCACGAAATAGCCAATTACCCGGGAGTAGAAACAATAAGCGGTTATCAGCTCTCAGCCATAATGAAAAAACAGGCCATTTCATTTGGATGTACCATAAAGTCAAATATCTCTGTCAGATCTGTCGATCTTGCAGGCGAGATTAAAAAGATAGAGCTGCAGGACGGTTCCGCCTACACATCCCATACTGTGGTTCTTGCTCCCGGGGGTCGTCCCCGTACTCTCGGCGTTCCGGGTGAAGAGGATCTGAGGGGAAAGGGAATTTCATACTGCGCCACATGCGACGGTGATTTCTTTACAGGAAAAGATATTATTGTTGTAGGCGGCGGTAATTCAGCACTCGAAGAAGCTGTATCACTTACTAAGTACGCAAAAAAAGTCACGGTCGTCCATCAGTTCGACCATTTCCAGGCATTTGAATATGCTGTCAGAGAGGCTGAAGAAAATCCGGCAATAAGCTTCCTGATGGAAACAACAATAGATTCATTTGAAGGAAAGGAAAAAATGGAGTCGGTCCTTCTCCGGAACCTCAGAAACGGTGAGATAACCCGTTTTAAAACCGACGGAGCATTTATCTTCATCGGCTATGTGCCTAATACTGAATTCCTCAGGGGAATTGTTCAAATGAACTCTTCGGGTGAGATAATAGTTGATGAACAGATGGAAACAAATCTAAAAGGCGTTTATGCTGCCGGTGACAGTATTGTAAAAAAATACAGGCAGGTGACCACAGCTGTAGGCGACGGTACCATAGCTGCACTTGCAGCATCAGCATGCATAAACGAGATGAAAAGCAAAAAAAAGCAAACAGCGTTTGGCTATAATTAAGCAAGACAGAAGTGACTGAAGCTGTAAAATCCTCAGCATAATAGCAAAAAACACATAAGCAATGGAAAATGTAAACTCATTTAACGAATTCATCTCAAAGACTAAAGATTCACCCAGGCACTATCTCCTGCTTTACAGGAAAGGAAGTGAACAGTCGGTATGCGCCATGGGCCAGATTGGCCTTGCTGAGGCTGCTGTAAAGGAAGTTTCTGTCTTTTCTGCTGATGTGACCGGTGTAAGGGATATTCATACGGTATATGGAGTCGACAGCGTACCTTCCCTGCTTGTTTTCGATAACGAAAAGCTGGCCGGGATTATTAAAGGTTGTCATGAGAGCTCATATTACAGGGCTCTTATGGAAAATAAATTCTATGTCCCCACCGCATCAGAAGAAGGAAGACCTGTAAAAAGGGTCACTGTATATTCAACACCAACATGTTCATGGTGCAATACGCTTAAATCATGGCTGAAAAAGAATAACATCAATTTCAACGATGTCGACATTTCACGCGATGAAAAGGCCGCTGAAGCACTTGTCAGAAGGTCGGGACAGCAGGGAGTGCCTCAGACCGACATTAACGGCGAGATTGTTGTCGGATTCAACCAGGCCCGTCTTAAAGAATTACTGAATCTATAATCTGTATTAACATTAATATCATAATTATGAAAGAATTACAACCGATAAATCAGCTGGTGGTACTTGATATCACCGAATCGAAGGATGAACAGAAAACACGCAGCGGGATCATCATTCCCGACACTGCAAAAGAAAAACCGAAAACAGCTCCCGTAGTCTGGATGGGCGTTATTGAAAATGCAGAGATAAAACCGGGTGATGTGGTACTTTACAAACCATTTTCCGGAACTGAGACCGAATTTGAAGACAAAAAATATCTTATACTCCCATACGCCGACATATTTGCAAAAGTGGTGGAGACCGAAAAGATCTGAAAAAGATTAGCCGGGATAAGAAAATTTTTTACTGTCATTCTTTAATTCCATAATAACAGGCACAGTTGCTGCCTGTTATCTTTTTTTTATCAGTATCGGGAAGGTCCGAAATATAGTCTTCAACAATAGCCATCACATCAGCATAATCAGCCGACACCCGGCATACCGGCCAGTCGCTGCCGATCATCAGTCTGCCAGGTCCAAAGGCCTCAAATACCACATCAAGATAGGGACGAAAAATCTCAGGATCATTGTTATCCCGGTCTGCCTCCGTCACCATTCCGGAAAGCTTACACCCGACGTTCCTGTTTCCGGCAAGCAGGGAGATATTTTCATTCCATGGACTTATGAGCTTATTCTTTATTAAAGGCTTGGAAATATGGTCGAGTACAAACCTCTGCTCCGGGAACATTGAAACAAGCTTCTGTGCCACAGCAAGATGCCCTGGAAAAAGAAGCAGGTCATAGGTCAGTCCATAATCTTTTAACAGATTTATTCCTCTCAGAAAATCGTCGCGGAGCATGAATTCATCATCCGGTTCATCATGCACAACGTGCCTGACACCAACTAATTTATTGTGAGTGCAGAATTCATCCAGTTCTCTTTTAAGCCTGTTTTCATCGCAGAGGTTTACCCATCCTACAACTCCCCTTATATAATCATAGCGTGATGCCAGTTCCAGAAGCCAGCGCGTTTCTTCAACTGACTGCCGGGCCTGCACAGCTATGGTCCCCTCATATCCTGCCCCGATGAGTTCTTTATATAATGTTTCCGGGAGATAATCTCGTTTAAGCACCTGCATCCGGTCGTCAATCCATCCGTATTCAGATGGGTTATAAATCCAGAAATGCTGATGGGAATCAATTTTCATTCACTGAATTTTAGCATGATCTTAAGATGCTTTTCAGGCTCATCCTCCAGCATCTCAAATCCCTGTTGTGTCATCGAGGGATGCAGGATATCGGTTACAATGGCATCTGGTTTAAGTGTACCCCTGTTCATATTGTCAATGGTCTCTGCAAACTCACCGTGAGAAACACGTGATGTCATTATTATACCCTCCTTCCATATCAGCTCTTTCATTACTATGGGTGAAGGTTCCGACGACAGTCCCAGTACGCACACTGTTCCTCCTCCCCTGATAGCCTGAATGCAACCTCTCACAGGATTCACGACTCCGGACACATCTTTATAATGGCCGACGGCCTCGAAGGCAATGTCGACACCCTCGCCACCTGTGAGTTCTTTTATCCTTGCCACGGCATCAGTCTTTGAGGCGTTCACAATTTCCACATCCGGATAAGCATTTTTGGCTATACTGAGCCTTTCGTCGAGAAGGTCGATCATTATCACCGTATTTCCGGTTTTGGTCCTTACTGCCTGAAGGATACTCTGACCCACTTTGCCTGCACCCCAGATCACTATCCTGTCGTTGCTGCAAACCTTTGCCCTGTTGCAGGCATGGAACCCAATGGATAACACTTCCACAAGAGCTGCATGTTTGTCGGAGATATTATCTGTAACTCTGTAAAGCATTGTCTCCGGCACTTTCATGTATTCACTGAACCCTCCGTCGAGATCTATACCTACAAGTTTGAGCGTCGAACATGCAGGATAGTGATGCCGCAGGCATGCCGGACATTTACCACACCAGATGATGGGATCGACAGCTACCCTGTCGCCGGCTTTGAAATTTTTAACGTCGGGGCCGGTTTCAACTATCGTCCCGGCAAACTCGTGACCCTGGATCAGAGGCAGCGGATTGCGGGGATGGAACTCCCCCAGCCATACATGCTGGTCGCTTCCGCAGATACATGCATATCCTACTTTTACCAGTGCTTCATTACCCGATATCTCAGGAATGTCTACAGTTTTCCATTCCACTTTTTTGTATTCCGTAAGAACCGCAGCGTTCATCTTCTTCATGACAGTTATATTTAAGATCCGGACTGAATTTTTATCAAAGATGGGGATAATTTTTATCTATAAGTCCTTTTACTTTCATCTCATTCCAGAAATCTCCGGGTATTGTGCATTCTACCGAATCAACATTTTCCCTGACGCGCGAAGGGTTTGATGTATTCAGCGAGATGCTTATCACCCCCGGAGCTGAGAGTGCAAACCGGACACAGGCATCTGCAGGAATTACATCATACTTTCTGCACAGATCATAGAATTTCTGCCTCCATCTGAACTTTTGCCTGTTCTCCTGGTTATCGGGTTTTATTTTTTTATAATCGAAGAAATCGCCGCCGGTAAGGAAACCTGCATGGAAGACTGCAGAGTTTATGATCGCTATTCCCTTGTTTCGAAGCCATTCCATGAAAATAAGAAGGTCCTCCGGGTGACGATAGATAGTCATGCTGTTCGCGAACATCACCCAGTCGAGACTTACATCCATCGACAGCATTTTGATTGTCTGCCAGTTCTTTGCTCCCACCCCGATGGCTTTTACCCGGCCTTCTGATTTTAGTTGGGACAGGGCCCTGTAAGCTTCAATAATATTTGCATAGCGTTTTTTGTAATCCCTTACGTCGTATGATGAGGCAAGATATTCATCAGGGTCGTGAACCGAAACGAGGTCAGGAATGTATTTCCCTCCCAGGATAGAGTTTCCCTGTTCCCAGCATTCCATAATTCCCTCATAGCCGATATTCTGAATGGCATCGTTTTTCAGTCCTGCCCAGACATCTTTTTCAAATGTTGGCTCTGATCCATTCAGCGGTGTACGCAACCACCCCAGCTTGTTACTGATTATAATGTCTCCGGGTGGTACGTCAAGATGATGCAGTATTTCACCCAGTTTCTCCAGGGCCAGCCCGGCACCATATTTTCCTGCCGAGTCGAAAACAACAGGCGCCGGTACGTGTCTGATACATTCCGATACGATATCGGTTTTTGTATTATCGCTCAGTTCCGAATAAAGATTTCCCAGGGCACTGGTTCCGAATATGACCGGGGGCACCTTTGCTCCGGTTTTGCCTATCTGCCGGTGCTTCATTTCATGTTTTATATGAGGGATGAAATTAAGTATTTTACCTGAAATATTTGTTAAAATGACTATCGACAAAGAAGAATAAATTATTACAATTCTCCTGAAAATCAATCAATTTACCCCCGTCCCAGGGAGTAAATTGATTTTGGCTTCACCGGTTTCGTCCCGCTCTTCGGGAACCCGGTTCTTCGCTCCCCATGGGGTCGGGGTATACGAAGAACCGGGGCAAAGCGGAGTCCGACGAAGTCAAAATCAATAAATCATTATGCTTTATTGCCGATATTCATATTTGTTAAAAAATTTTCTGTTTTGCATACCATTGTAATGCAGGAAGTTACAAAATATGAATTTCGCTGGTTTTTTTAGTATCTTTGCCATCAGATCCGGTTTTTCGGTTTTGAGCAATTTCTTCTGATCATTCATCCGGTTGGTATATGCTTGCAAACAATCGATTCACGTAACCGTGATTCACTATTCATTAATGTCATAAAAAACATATGGGAAGATCGCAGGAAACATTCGGGAAGAAAGAAGTCAGGAACAAAAAAGAGAAGAAAAGAAAAGAGAAGGAACAGAAGCGTGCTATGAAAAAAAATGAAGGCAGGAAGCGCAGTTTCGATGATATGATTGCCTATGTCGATGAATTCGGACAGATATCTTCAACCCCTCCCGACCCTGATAAAAAAACTGATGTCGATCCCGACAGCATAGAACTCAATGTAAACAGAAACAACCAGGATGCTCCACCGGAATATGAAAGGAAGGGAGTCGTGACTTTCTTTAATGAATCAAAAGGCTTTGGTTTCATCCGCGACATGGAATCCGGACAGAGCTACTTCGTTCATGTAAACAGTCTGCTTGAACCCGTAAAGGAAAATAATATAGTGGTTTTTGAAGCAGGGAAAGGCCCGAAAGGACCTGCAGCAATGAAAGTAAAACTATTTAAGGAGTAACTTCAGACAAAAAATACTTTTATCCTCTGGTTCCCCTTACTGAGTTCCTGTACAAATAACGGTTTTTAGCTTCTTCAATATCGGTCCCCGGTGTTACATATATCTTAGTGCGGTGGTCAATAACGATCTCGGTCAGCTTTGACAGGTCGGGTGAGGGAAAATTTGCCGGCTTTTTTTCAGACATTTTTAATTGCTTTTTATAACTCTTTACTAATGGGGCTCTTGTATGATATTCACTGCTTATTCCCCGGCAGGAGTTTTTATTCTTCAGCAATATATGATTAATTATCGGGATATGATTTTTATTTTCAATTATTTATTACTTTTGTGCCGCTTTAACAAAGTGGTTCCCAGAAAGCGTTCTTACGCATTTAGCCCAGTCTGCATTTGAGTTCATTTCAGCCGGGATAAAAAATCAATCGCTCCCGGAGTCACGCTATATAATATTAATGACAAAATTTGAAGAATTGGGATTTACTCCCGGCATCCTGAAATCGATTCAGGAACTTGGATTTGTGGAACCTATGGCCGTTCAGGAGAAGGTAATTCCCCTTATGCTGGGCGATGATTGTGATATAATTGCACTTGCACAGACAGGAACAGGAAAGACAGCTGCTTTCGGCCTGCCCCTGGTTCAGACAACAGATACGGAAACAAACATTACCCAGGCTCTTATACTTTGTCCCACACGTGAACTGTGTATGCAGATAACGGGGGACCTGACCGATTTTGCACGCCACACGGGAGAGCTGAAAATACTTGCGGTTTATGGTGGTGCCAGTATTCAGAACCAGGTACAGGTTTTGAAAAAAGGAGTACATATAATCGTTGCTACACCCGGAAGGCTTATCGACCTGATAGAAAGAAAAGCCGTAAAATTATCTGGTGTAAATACAGTCGTACTCGATGAAGCCGACGAAATGCTTAACATGGGTTTCCTCGACAGTATAAATGAAATCCTTGAAGAGGTTCCGGTCGGAAGAAGGACCCTGCTTTTCTCAGCCACGATGTCACAGGAAATTGCTGCTATAGCCCGTAATTACATGAATGATCCCACAGAGATAACAATCGGGATAAAAAACTCATCTGCAGAAAATATCAGCCATGGTTATTATTTAGTCCATGCAAAAGATAAATATAAAGTGCTCAAACGTATAGCAGATTTTGAGCCTGATATATATGCAATCATATTTTGCCGTACCCGCAGGGAAACACAGGAAATAGCATCGAAACTGATAAATGACGGCTATAATGCCGATGCATTGCATGGTGATCTGTCTCAGGCCCAGCGTGATAATGTGATGCAAAAATTCAGGTCACGTAATATCCAGCTCCTGGTAGCCACTGATGTGGCTGCACGTGGTCTGGATGTTGATAACCTTACCCATGTCATTAATTTCAGCCTGCCCGACGATCCGGAAGTTTACACCCACAGATGCGGGCGGACAGGAAGAGCAGGGAAAACTGGTATTTCAGTATCACTTGTCCATCTTAGAGAAAAGAATGATCTCCACAAGATTGAAAAACTGCTTAAAAGATCCTTCAGGGGATTGTCTGTTCCGACAGGCAGCGAAATTTGCAGTAAACAACTTTTCAACTGGGTAAATAAACTTGAAACTGCTGTCCCCGACCATAAGGAAATTGAAAAGTTCCTCCCTGATATCAGATCCAAGCTGGCAGATCTTGACAGGGAAGAGCTGCTTAAACGTGTAGTCTCACTCGAATTCGACAAGTTCCTGGATGATTACCGTCATGGGGAGGATCCTATCGAACCAGTAAGGGAAAAAGAAAGAGTTTTACGAAAATCTCCGACAGAATTCTCTCCGGGTCAATCTAACGGTAACTATGTAAGGCTTTTTATAAACCTTGGAAAATCTGATGGTTTTTATCCGGAACAGCTTATCGGGCTGGTAAATTCAAATACACAAGGAAGGAAAATCCCGATTGGGAAAATTGATCTTTTGAAAAATTTCTCCTTCTTCGAGGTTGAAAATAATCATACAACCAGCCTCATAAAAGCATTAAACAAAGCAAAGTTCATGAACAGGAAAGTCGCTGTGGAAGTAGCTCAGGAAAAAACTGTTCAGTCAGGTAAGGGTAATTATCCGGGTAAAAAACCGGCTGACTGGTCCGGGAGAAGAAATACGGGGAAAAAACTTAAAATGAAACACAGATCCTTCTCCTGAAGAACATATCCTCAATATAATACTCTTTATTTCAGTTCTTTATTGACACTCTGCTGCCACGCATCAGAAAAAGATTGCACCATGTGATCATTTCCCCTGTCAATGAGTGCCAAAGCTCATTTTAAAGGAAATACCTGCATACCTTACTTTCATGTCAAGGCTTGTAAGATCAGCAAGAGGGAGGCGGACAAAAGGCTCTATAATTATCAGTCCCGTTTTATTGTAGGGCAGGAAATATCCGGCTGAAAGGCTTACAAGATTGAAAAGGTCGACACGGCTGAACGCAGCATAACTGTTCTGAACCTCCACGGTGGTGTATCTTGTCTCAAACGTAGAAGAAGCTGACATGGTGCTGTAAGTTTCCTTTGTATATTCATTCACGAAATCAGCACTGAATTCCTGGTTTAAATAGATCTGTGCCGAAGCTCCGGCAGAAATATAGATCCCGGAATTTCTTCTCTCAATTATATTGAAGACAAGATTTACAGGCACCTCAATAGCCAGCATGTCGAGTTGTCCTGAATATGAATCGACCGTACCGCTTGTTCCGTCACTCAGCGGAACAGAATAGTTGAATTCAGTAATGCCGTTACTGTTTTCAAGTCCCAGCGACTGCCTCGATAAAGCCAGACCGGGTCGCAGGGAGATCCTCCGGCTTAGCTTCCTGTCGAGGTATAACCCGACAGATACACCGGGAGCAGCTGAAGCAGCTTCGTCCGACTGAGCCAGCAATCCTGAGAAACCCGCCAGCAGGGATATTTTATCCTTTTTTGTGGCTGCCCCTGCTTCATCGTTAAAAGCATTACCGTCCGGAGAGACCTCTTTCAACTCGTCAGTTCCGTGAAGTGAAAGTGATTCTGAGTCTGCCGGCGGGAAATTATAAGCAAGGTCCGGCAGGTTTATATATATTTTACCAGTAACAGGCTCTCTTACAATAACATCCGGGACTGCTTCCGTTTTGTCTGCTATTTCTTCAGGTTGTGCTGAACTGATCCGGGCTGCAGGCCTGACAGATACGGGGAGTGTGTGGCTTACCGCTGCGCCAGGTTCAGAAGTGAGTGCAGGAGGAAGATCTTCTGTCTTGCTTTCCACCAGAGAAGAACTCTGAATCAGGGTTTCGGTTTGTGGCTGCCCGCTGAACATTTTATATGCAAAATATCCGCCGGCGCCTATCAATATTGCTACCGAAGCTGCTTTTGCCCATAGCGGTATTATCAGCGTGCGTCTTCCGGCAGCCTTTTGTCTGGCAACAAAAGAGTTCCAGCCTTCGTCGGCAAGATGGCCGGCGTCGTAACTGCCGAAAGCTTTTTCGACATTCTCCCTGAATATGTCGTCAAATCCTTTCATCACTTTTTCCCGGCGGATTGAAATTCTTTTTATACAGTTCCCGAAGCTTGTGCCTGGCCCTGGTGAGGTTCGACCTCGAGGTCGATGTAGTAACACCCAGCATCTTCCCTATCTCCTCATGCGAATAACCTTCTATCTCATAAAGATTGAATGTAACTTTATAATTATCAGGAAGCTGACTAAAAAGAGAAAGAATCTCCTGTACCGACAGCCCCGAGGTGACCAGGGGTTCCGCTTCCTCTGCAATTTCCAGGTCGTCGGTTGGCAGATGCATGCTGTGCTTTACCTTCCTTCTGTAACTGTCAATGGCTGAATTAACGAGTATCCTTCCATACCAAGATCTGAATGATCTTGTTCCGTCGAACTGATCAATGCTCCCGAGCACTTTCATATAGCTGTCGTTGACGATCTCCATTGCCTCGTGTTCATCCTTTGTGTACCTGATACAGACCGACATGGCGAATGAGAAATAGCGGCGGTAAAGAAGTTCCCTGGCCCGGGCGTCTCCTTCCGAACAAAGCCTGACAAGCTCCAGGTCTGACAATTTTTGTTCATCTTCTTCTCTCCTTCTCATCAGGGGCATCCGGATTAAGTATTACCAAGATAACTTAATTCGGATGTTTTTATGATCGGATCTTCCATATTTCTGCATCACTTTATCAAATCCGTGGATGCATCTTTTTCATCTTTAAACACCTGTTTGACAAACCCCTCATTTTCTGCCACCGGTAATGGGAATATGGCTTATCTGAACAATATTCGCGGGATCAGAATAATTATACTGGTATATACCATCCTCTCCCACAAGCATCAGTATGCCGTTTAAGGGTATTACATCGAAGGTGAAAAAATCAGGATAGTGAGTCACTTTGTTATTGATTATGTCGAGAGGATCCGACTTGTCGTATATTTTCAATCCGGCTGTTCCGTCGCAAACGAAAAGCAAATCACCATCTACACCCAGTCCGTGCGGATTATACATTGGATACGACTTTACAAGATAAGGGCTGGTAACGGATGATATATCGATCACCTCCAGTAGGTTTTGCCCGTTAGCGCACCTGGTGCCTGTACGCAGCGTCACATAAGCATAGTCACCGTCGGCGACAACCGGATCACAGGCAGTAATATGGTCGTAAGATGATATCTGCCGGGGTTTTGATGCATCTGAGATATCGTAAATGAGCATACCGGTGGTTGTCCCGATAAACATCCTGTCTTCCAGACGAAATAATGTTTCCATGGTACGTGGTACTTCCACGCTGTCGGCAACGCTCAACTTCCCGGCATCAAGGGTATTGACCGTTTTCAGCATCCAGGGATGGGCGATAAGATAGAGATATTCATTGTTAAGCATGAATCTAGCCATTGAACCTGCAGTTCCGGCTCCTGACGACCATGAAGCACCTGCTGATTCCATGGCAGTAAAAACCATATCACTTCTGAAAATCTGGTCTATCCATAACCCCCCTCCTTCATGTTCCTCAGTTATGGTCTTCAACTCCCAGTCTATAATAACGCCCTTCGACCTGTCGACCATGGCATAGGGATACCATACATCACCCTCCGGGAATACTTCAGGAAATATATTTTCAAGCCTTCCCGCTTCAACCGGATTCTCTATGTCGGTAATGTCAAGTGCCAGAAGATCAATATAGCTGTCGGCAAAAAGGATGTTGCCCCTGATGGCGATATCGACGTTACCAAGTATCTCATAGAAGGCAATCTTTTCAGGATTGGCCGGATCGGTGTTGTCGATGACATGGATTCCTTTGCTTACTTCATTAACAAACAGATAATTATCCTTGAAATATATCTTCCCCGGACTTGAAATTTCGATCGGGTCACTGACAGTGAAACTGCTGCGGAACTCATCGAACGACATATAAACAGGGACATTGGCCGTGTATGTGATCTTCTCAACAGACTTATCCACACAAGCCGTAAAGGATGCTGACAATAAGACAAGCAACAGTGTTTTTTTTATAAAAGTTCTCATAATCATTATCGTTTAGTGGTAAGAGTGGGTTTAAGGTTTAAGGTTTAAAGTTTATGGTTCTGTGCTCTGTGCTCTGTGCTCTGTGCTCTGTGCTCTGTGCCCTGTGCCCTGTGCCCTGAGCCCTGAGCTCTGAGCCCCTGTTCCTATTCCGGGTTCACAACCTTTCCTATGAACAGCAGCGTATTTGTCGTACGTTCGCGGATGGCGAAAATGAACGACTTGTCGATCACGAACTGCTTAGGCTGGGGAGGCATACTTGTAAGTTCTATCCCTATCGTCGTTACGGCTGCGGCTTCGGTGCCTTCCTCATCCACTTCAACGAAAGTGTTCTGTTTCACGAAGCTTACGAAAATAGACTCATCAGAAATCCCTGAGAGGTTTGCCTGGAAGGGGATGAATGCATCTACCATTCCCATGCTTTTCAGCTGTTCATTAAGGTATTTCTCGTAAGAAAATCTGAACTTCGGCATAAAGACCACGGTTTCGCCAAATTCATCCAGTCCGTCGAGATCAGAAGTAAGCTGGTCCCACAGATCGCTTGTGAATGTATTCAGGAAATCGCTCACGGTTTCAGAGGGAACGATCATGACCATAGTAAAGTTTGTCCGGCCGTAAGGCATTTCGATAGCTTTGAAGTCATTGCCGTACACTACCCTGGAACCCACTTCACCATTCATTGTACTTACATTAACGGCGCTGCTGCCGTCGGGATAAAATGGCCTGTCCTCTGTGAGTGACTTATCGAACTGGTAACTCCAGTCGCCGTTGAAGTAGAGTGCGTTCATGATAAACATGACGGCGTCGGGGGAAATTTCGTTCAGCACTTTGGGGATCTTCCCATTAGTGTTATCACTGGCCCAACCGTTTATAGTGGTCAGAGCCGAAGGCGCTGCAAAATCGAGTCCTTCGACAGTCGCGTCGTACTCATCACTCATGGTGTTAAGGAAAGGAGTTTTTACGCTGAAGCCATTTCGGTAGAAGATGGCATTGGCGAGAGCAAGCTTCACCTTCGGATCAGCTGTAAGGAGCTGCCCTACAAGGCTCTGATAGGCATCGTTGATATCACCGATAGTTATCGAAGAGGGGTATTTAAGCGCCCCCTGAAGCTGGGTATAGGTGTCGCCGCTGCATCCGTTAAGAAGCATTGTAAGTGCCGTGCTTGCACTCAGCGGAGACAGCATCAGATTCTCATTTTCTTCTTCAGCAACCTTTGTAAAGAGTTCGATTCCAAATTCATTGCTGCTCTGAATAGCAACCGGAGCTGCAGCTGTAAGAGTAATTTCTTTCGGCGTCAGAGTGAATTCTTCATCGTCATCCTTTGAACAGGAGGCAGCCACAGTGATTGCTGCCACTACGGTGCTTATCAGTATTACATTCTTTTTCATATCATTACAGATTTTTACGGTTATCAGTTACTTTGGTTCACTTTTATGATACGCATAAAGAGTTCAAAACGCTGCAGGACCATCTCATAAATATTATTATGTAACCGGAGAATGAAGTACGGCACACCGTTGTAAGGACTTCAGCGGACTAGGAAGACTATATCATCAACAGGCAATTAAGCTCACAGGTAGTTGAATATCTCTGTAATGATCTCAAGACCAACTTTTTTCCCTGTATCCTGAAAAACCGTATTACCCTTAAGGTCCAGCAGCTGAAGCTCTATCTCCGAGTCTATGCTCTCTTTTATTCTTCTTGACATTTCTCCTGACACGGGTGCCTGCAGGTCGCAGAATGAATTTTTAATTATCCGGAGCCTCAGATTGTATGTTTTGCTTTTCAGGGTGATATGAAGTGCTTCTTCTTTGTTCTGGATATCTGTAAATGTTGATTTATTGTAGGTGTTGAACAGGTAAAACTGCTTATCCAGGTACAGATAAGACAGAAATCCGATAAAATACCTTCCTATCCATGGGATCTTGGCAATGGATAGCATAAATGAAGCGTCGTTCCTGCTGAAATTATTGCTTTGCACCCATATCCATGCTTCCGGAAAAGAGACTCCCCAGTCTTTCTCAATGTATCCCTTCCCTCCGTCAAATTCAATTACATTATCATTCAGTGATATTCTGCCCGTAAGATCATGATTTACAGAAACAACACCATGATTGCATTCCATGAAAGGGACAAATGAATACCATCCCTCAAAATAGTTCTTCCTTCTCAGGCTGCCCTGAAAAACCTCGGGTTTATATAAACGCATGTTAGTGAAATTTATAATCCCTCAAAATAAACAAATTTCTTTTCAGAGATACACATAAAAATGACTTTATGAAAATACTTCTTACCCTTGCTCCAGGTTCTATACCACAAAGATTGATGCCTGTTTTGAAAAAAAGACAGACTTCGATTGCATTGTAAAGACCTGGAACATCTGCGAATGTTGGTAAAATAAAGAAAGCACTGATCCTCACGGAAATCCCTGGCACCAGCCAAAACCAGTTTTTCCCCCGCATCCCCTCTTCAGCCAGTGGCTGCTTGTTTACTGCTTCAAATTCTGAAACTGTCATTAGCATATGCTATTGAAACATTTTGTAACTTGGATCGATTAAAGATCGTCAGGAACTATATGTCTGCAGTGAGATTCATACATACAGCCGACCTTCATCTGGACACCCCGTTCAGGGGACTGTCAGTAATGAACCCGGAACTGGCCAGAAGACTTAAAGATGCCACTTTTATTAGCTTCAGGAGGATAACAGATCTTTGTATTGCCCGGAATGTCGATTTCCTGATAATCACGGGCGACGTCTTCGACAGTGAAAACAAAAGCCTGGCTGCCCAGCTGAAATTCTCGTCGGAGATGAAACGGTTATCGGAGAACGGCATCCCGACCTATATCGCCTGTGGAAATCACGATCCTTATGATACATGGCTGGGGGCACTGAACCTTCCCGAAAATGTGCATCGCTTCAGTACTGGCAAATGTGAGCATCTGGTATTTGAAAAGAAAGGGAAAGTCCTCGCCGATATTCACGGTATTAGTTACCGGGAAGCTTCCGTAAAGGAAAACCTGGCCCGGAAATTCAGCCTCCCGGCAACTCCGGCCCCTGTATCAGTTGCAGTCCTTCATGGAACAGTGGGTCTTTCAGTACCGCATGCAGAATATGCGCCTTTCACCCTCGACGATATCACGGGAAAGGGATTTGACTACTGGGCCCTTGGACATATTCATAAAAGCAGGGTTTTGAGACAATCGGATCCGGCAGTGGTTTACCCCGGAAATCCACAGGGCAGAGATTTCGGAGAAACAGGGCTTAAAGGCTGCTATGTGGTTGATATTCAAAAAGATCATGAACCGAAAATTGAATTTATCCCCACTCAGGCAATCCGGCTGGAAAATATTTCGATCGACCTTACGGGAGTCACCCGGATAGAAGAACTTGAAAACAAGATCACCGATGCCATTGAAAGTTTCAATGACACGGGGAACGAAAGCAGCCTGATCATCAGAATATTACTGACAGGCCGTACAGCCCTTCACAAACAGCTGATCAGGAAGGAAGAGATACAACAGTTGCTGGAACATTTTAACGAAGGACAGCCGGTTCAGGACAGGTTTACCTGGACAGACAGTATAATTGCCGGTACCAGACCGGATATTGACATTGAGACCATACGGGAGGGAGCAGGATTCCCCTCTGAGATACTTAAAACTTTCGAAGCCTGCAGCAAGGATACTGAGAAACTGAAGGATCTGATCATGGCATTGGAGGATGAGTTTGCAAATCCTAAGGCGAAAAAGATAATTGGCGAATCCGGACTACAGGATCATACCGGTATACTGGAAAATGCAAAGGATATTCTTCTCGACAAAATATTCACCGGAAAGTGATAATTAAAGATATTCATATTGACGGTTTTGGAATTTTCAAGGGCAAAACAATAAACAACCTTCGAAAAGGCATCAACATTATTGAAGGTGAAAATGAAGCCGGAAAATCGACCTTGCTGAAATTCATCAGGTATACTCTGTTCGGATACCCAAGATTAAAGGAACAGAGAATGATGCCTCTGAACGGGGGAAATCACGGAGGCAGGATAAGGATATTTCATTCGTCAGGAAGGGATATCACCTTCGAAAGAAACGGCTCCGACCAGCTGACTCTCTATGAGCACGATCAGGCTTCACAGGATAAAACCATGTGGTTTCAGCTTCTGGGAAATGCAAATGACAAAATATATGAAAACATTTATGCATTCTCCCTTGATGAACTCGTCGGAACTCAGTCGCTGTCCGATTCAGGGATGGAAGACAGGATCTTCAGCATCGGGTCAGGGATGGGCAATATATCAGTCGGGAGTGTAGGGAGCAGCATACAGGAAAATATTGACCGCATCTATAATCCCAGAGGTAAACAGCAGGTTATTCCCATCATCATGAATAAGATCGCTGACCTTAAAAAGAGGACAGACGAGATACAGAAAAATCTTCCTGCATATAATGAACTTAACGAGGCAATAATTAATCTGGAAAGGGATCATGCAAACCTCGAGACTGAGATCAGCGAAGCAAGAAGGGAAAAAGACAGGCTTGCAAATTACCTGAAATGCTACGACAATTTTATCGCAATCAGGAATACAGAGTCTGAATTGTCAGGAATGCCGGAACTGAAAGATTATCCTCCCGGAGGCCCTGATAAGCTTGAAAGACTTGAAGTGCAGATAACTGCCTTAAAGCAGAGGATCAGGGAAATTGAGGATGGCGACGATGATTCTCCGGGGATCCCGGATATCGAATCAGAATTAAATGCATTATCATTCAACGAAAAAATCCTCGCCGAAGAGGCCGATGTGGATTATCTCGACAGGAACCTTCAGTTGCTGATACAGGCAGTTAAAGACAGGGATGAGACACAAAAACTTCTCAATATCTGCAACATACAGATTGAAGACGACCTGAAAAGCATAAATTCAAAATGGAACGGGCAGAATATTACGGCTTTTGATGAAGTCCTGATCCATCAGGACAGGATAAGAGCCTTCAGAAAGGAATTTGACGATATCAGCAACCGCAGAATTGAAATAAGTGCCTCCAGGAGGGCTGTTGAAGACGGCAGGAGTCGCATAAACCCAGGCAACCTGCTTATACTCTTCGCGGTGCTCGCGCTTCTGGTATCTCTTGCTCTTTTCTGGCAGAAGCTTTTCCTGCCTGGAGCCTTGTCGGCGCTGGCAGCCATACTGATCTTCTTCAGCAGGAAATGGATACTTGCCCCAAATCCTCTTCCGGAGTATGACAACAAGCTGAAAGAACTGGACAATCAGGAACAGGCCCTCAGGGCTGAATACAGGAAATATATCAATGCCACCTTTGATCTTGATGATGACCTTTCCACCGAGACAGCACTCGAATTACTCACCAGGATCAATTCATTGAAGAAGGAAATAAGCGACAGCAGGGGGCTGAACAGCAAGCTGGAAGAGAAGAAATCTTTTATTGCGGAATATACTTCAAGGGCCATTGCATTCAGGGAGATATTGATTGATGCACCGGAGGAAACTGAGGCTTTGGTAAGGCATATCTCTGTCGAATATAAAAATGCAAAGACTGCATCTGAAAGAAAGGAAGCACTCGAAAAGCTCATTTATGAGAAAAGGAAGATACTTGCCAGAACAAAATCAGCACTGGATGAAGCTTCGACACAGATTGAGGCTCTTCTTGCCTCAATAGGAGAAAAGGACCCTGATGAATTCAGGGCAAAGTACAGGACCAACGACAGGGTAATTTCTCTGCGTGATGAGAGAAAAGAGAAATTGGCAACCATCGAGGTGATAGCCGGAAAGGGAGAATCACAAAAAGTCATCGATTATCTTGAAAATAATTCCAAGGAAGATATTACGAACAGGCTTTCTGCGATGGAATCGGAGATAGCCGGAAAGAGCGAAAGCCTTAAAGTCTTACACACTCAGCTGGGCGGGAAGAGGAATGAGCTGAAGCATATCGAGTCGGAGTCGGAGCTTACGGAGATCTTGACGGAACTGGAGACGGAAAAGCAAAAGCTTGGGCTCGCCTACAGAGAATGGATTGAGAATAAAGTTGCTTTGAAAATACTGACCGACGTCAGAGAACGCTTCGAAAGGGAGAAGCAGCCGGAGGTAATAAGGAATTCCGGCAGGATCTTCAGTAAAATAACCGATGGCCGGTTCAGCAGGATATCAGCCACGATGGATAAGAAGGAGATATTAGTCTTTGACGAGCATAATACTGCGAAAAAGGTTGAACAGCTCAGCAGAGGAACGAGGGAACAGCTTCTGATAAGCCTGAGGCTGGGATTCATCGAAGAGTATGAAGCTCATTCGGAGGCCCTTCCGGTGGTTGTGGATGAGATCTTTGTGAATTTTGATCATGAGAGGACTATCAGGGCTGCTGAAATATTCAGCGAATTTGCCAGTGACAGGCAGGTGATAATTTTCACCTGTCATCCTTCGACTGCAGACTATTTTGACAGGAAGAATATTAATCTGGTCAGGCTATGAGGAATGGTTCCCCCTGGAGCGGGATCTTCGCTGCGCTGCGACTTTCGATTGTTTGACAATGAATGACGGCTGACGTCAGGAGGCCGAATGACAATTGAATGACCAGCTTCCGCAACCTGCTTCGCTATCTCCTACCCCTAAGCTCCGCAGGTCAAAGAATGCTACGGCTGGCAAATCGTGAAGCGAATGACGGCCGAAGGCCCTTATGACGTCTGTTAAAACACGAATGCAGTAAATAAGCTATCGGATAAATTTATCGAAATCCCTAATTATCTGACTCATCTTATCGGGAAGAATCCTTAGAGCATTGCCGATCCACTCTTCAGGCATTTTCCTGTAATATGCCTCGGCAATACCTCCGGTTATGCATGCAAGGGTATCGCTGTCGCCTCCCAGCCAGATGGCTTTTCTGATTGCATCCTCATAATTTTCAGATTCCAGGAAGCATGTAATAGCTTCAGGGACCGTTCGCTGGCATGTCTCATCAAACCTGTAATAAAGTTTGATCTCTGCAAGAGCCCTGTGAAGATTATAATGGAACCGACTTTCAAGGAAATTCTTTATTTCTATTTTTGAGCTGCCTGTCCGGGCAAGGTATATGGCGGCTGCTATTGATTCAGCTCCCTTTATCCCTTCAGGATGGTTATGAGTACACTCAGCAGTCTTGCGGGCCTCCTCGGTTGTCTTCTCCAGGGTATCGAATGCCCAACCTGCAGGGCTCACCCTCATTGCAGAACCGTTTCCGAAGCTGTTGTAAGGCCTGGGGACTTCCATATGTATCCAGTTTCTGAATCTTCCCCCGTAGCCGCGGTTCGGGTATCCGGATGCGTATTCATGAATCACCTCTCCAAATGGCCTCTCGTGAAGTATGGCATCCGCGACTGCAACAGTGAGGACAGTATCATCGGTGAAGTCTGATCCGGGAGGGAAAGGATCGAAATCATAACGCCCTGCGTTATTGAATTCATAAGTTGAGCCGATGATGTCGCCGATGATCGATCCGAGCATTATTCCTTACGGTTTCTTGATTTTCTCCTTAAAGATAGTGAAAAATGAGTAGCGGCCCACGCTTTACGGGGTCAACTCCGGGCCAATGACAATGAATGACGGTCTCCAGATAGCAATCGGGACGATGGCATTGCCCGCCATAGCGATAGCGAAGGTGGGTCATTCAAACTGGTGAGCAGTGAGTTGAATCACAACTTTATTTTATGACTTACAAATACATATTAAGTATGTCGTTTATAAGTTATGTCATATATAAATAGTATATTTGTCTTGTTTATACGTAACATCTTTTATTATGGAAATAATAGACAGGCCAGTCTATACAAAAAGGATTAGTCCGTACATCGGTAAAGGTATTATAAAGGTCCTTACCGGTCAGCGAAGAGTTGGCAAAAGCTGCGTTCTTCAGCAGATGATGGGTGTGATCAGGGAGAAGGATCCATCAGCATGCATAATCTATATTAATATGGAGTTTGAAGAATTCAGGATGATACGCAATGATAATGACCTGTTCGAATACCTTAAGGGGAAATTCAAGCCAAAAGTCAATAACTACCTTTTTATTGATGAGATACAGGACATTGAGGGATTCGAGAACGTTTTACGAAGTCTCCAGGCCAAGGAAAGCTGCGATATTTTTTGTACCGGGAGCAACGCAAATATCCTGTCGGGAGATCTTTCAACATACCTTTCGGGAAGATATATTGAATTCCATATTCACAGTCTGAGTTATAGTGAATTCCTGTTGTTTCATAAGCTTGAAACCAGCAGCAAGAGCCTGATGCTTTACCTTACCTATGGAGGAATGCCCTTTCTTCCCAGGCTCGGACTGAGTGATGAACTGGCTTTCGAGTACCTGCGTAATATCTATTATACGATTTTGCTAAAGGATGTCGTAAAGTTGGAGGGAATAAGAAATATAGATTTCCTTGAAACGCTTGCCCTGTATGCGGCTGACAATGTGGGAAGCCTTTTTTCTGCAAATAATATAAGCAAGTTCCTGAAATCCCAGAGGACAGACATTTCGACAACCCAGGTGATCAGCTATCTGAAGGCATTATGCAACTCGTACCTTATCAATAAAGTAGGGAGGATTGAAATAAGCGGGATAAGGAAGTTTGAGGTTGGTGACAAGTATTATTTTGAAGATCTGGGACTGAGGAACTGTTTCCTGGGCTTCAGTTTGCAGCGGGATATTCATAAGCTGATGGAGAATGCCGTATATCTCCATCTTTCACTGCTGCGTTACGAGGTTTTTGTAGGAAAGGATGATTCGCGGGAGGTTGATTTTGTTGGTATAAGGAAAGGGAAGAAAGTATATGTTCAGGTCACCTACCTTATGACAGACAAGAAAACGAGTGACCGTGAATTCGGGAATTTGCTCAGCATAAGGGATAATTATCCCAAGTATGTTGTTAGCATGGATGAATTCAATAAAGACAGTGAAACGAAGGGAATAAGGCATATGCACCTTGCAGACTTTCTATGCCTTGAGAATTTATAGTAATTCATTGTAATTCATTGTAATTTTTTCTAAGATATATTACGATTAATTACGTTCGACGCAGGAGAACGAATTACGGCCGCAGAGCCAATGATAATGAATGACGATTGCACGATCTTACGATATTTTCACTATTTTTCCTTTTCCAAAAAAAAGAAAATGCCCCCAGGCATGTTCGTTAATACGGATTTGGCAGATGAAATCATTCAGAACAGCAGGTAAAAAGAACATCCCTTCGCTGGAGCCGCCGTGCAGAAAGGCCATATATCACACCCGTGAAGATGCTGAGGATATGATCAGGCACATTGCTGAGACCCGTACCGGAAGGGAGATCAGGGCATATAGGTGCGACATATGCGGGTTCTGGCACCTGACAAGAAGCGGGAAATAGTACGTATGGATTGCATAGTGATAATGTAATATTTTAGCAGACGATGTACACATTTGATGATTATCAGAAAGATCTCTCAATAACTGAGGCTCTTGGATTAAAACCTGATGGCCCTGGAAACAAAGTACTCTGTACAGAAAGCGAGTACCTTTCCAATGAGCTGCCATATGCTACTGCTGATTACAAAGTCAATATCGGGGAAGGTCCACAGACCTTAGGCGAAATAGAAGACAAAAAGGGAACAATAAGTGGTATCAATCTGCAATATCTTAAGAGAAGCTACTTTGACAGAAGAAAATTTAAATCGACACTTAAGTCTGAAATGTCTCTTGATGAAAATGATGACTTTTCCGGTCCTTTTATTGGTCTGTGGACACAGCTGGAATTTGAATACAGGAAACGTCTGTACGATGCTTTTATTCCGGAGAGTCTCGTAGTTATCATTAATATTCTGAGGGGAGCCGGACAACTAAAGGATAATTGTATTGAAAATATTGCGGAAAGCAATATGCCCGCTACATTCGGCCTTGTCAATGAAGTAATTTATGCAATCGAAAAGGGATTTAAAACAGGGGAGAAAAGGGTTGGTTTCCTGTTAACGAAAATTTTCGAAGGTTCTCATCTAAGTTTTTTCAGAGAATACAGTATTCATAAAAGTATGGAAAGATTCAACAGGGAAATTAGAAATGTTGTGATGCATGAGAACAGATTTCTATCTCAGGGAAGCTACAGGGAAGCATGCCTGCTGTTGTTCAGGAAGCCGGGGATTAGAGAGTGGTGCAACGCTGATGGCAAATGCCTTTTTACCGATTACCTCAAAATCCTGCCTGAATCTTCTGAAGAAAAGTATATTTCCGGACTTGAGACAATGATAAAAAAGGTTAAATTATCACCAGTGTCCGGACCTTCAGAAGCAGATATTGAAAAGCTGGAAAAGGAGCTGCAAAATAAGCAAAGAGAGCTTTGCCTTATCTGATGAAGGTTTGTTAACAGAAAAGCAGCGGTGGTTTATTTCTTATCTGACTTACCTGCATTGGGTGAACTACGGAGCATCTTTCTCAAGTCATCAAATATAACATCTCCTTTGTTCTTATATTCTTCCATCAGTGTCTTCGTAAGGGAGGCATGATCAGGAGTATCGTGAATCTTTTCGCCAGCTTCCGTATTACCATTAATATCGCTGATTATCTGATTTTTGGCTTTCTCGTCAGTCAGATGGGTATACAATTTTACCCAAATTTTTTCTTTCTGTGATGAATATAATCCGGGGTTGCAGTCGTGAAAGATTTCCTTCATAGCTGACTGGATTTCTGTCGCTTCAATGAATGTTCCCCATATATCATCAAGCGATCCCGCAAGAAATTGCAGGGAAGAATAAAATGCTTCTTCAGACCCGTCTGAAAGCAAACGGAGAGTGTTGAATAAGGTTGAAACAAATCCAGACCATGTTTTTTCACGATCTTCCATCATTTCAAGTTCTGCAGGACCTGGTTCTATAAGATCCATCGGATCTTTCATCCCTTCCGATTCAAAAAATTCCCTGAAAGCAGGGTTGTCATACAATGGTCTTATCGATTCTGCCAGGTCCTCCGCAGAAACAGAGTTACGAAACCTGATCTCCTCAAGTTTGTCATTGATTTGTTCTTCATTAAAAGGCATGATAAGATGTGTTAATCATTATTAATCTGATAAAATATCTCACTGCAGAGCTCTAAGAGCCAAGGCAATTTCCTGTCCCTTTGCCGTTATAAGTTCAATAAGCTCTTCAGGTGTCCGGGTGTCAACAACAGGAATTTTGTGCGGATTGACAGCCTTCAGGTCATAGACAGCATCTTCTATCTCTTTAGCTTTAGATTCAAGTTCACGGGCTTCACGACTCAGTTGCCTTACTTTCTCTTCAGCTTCTGCAATTGACTCTTGATTACGAGGTTTTGCTTTCTTTAATTCCAACAGCCGCTCATTCCACTGTGCCGCTTCCCGTTTTTTCGAATTGGACTGATCCTTGCGGGGTTGTGCTTTTTCTGCAGCCCTGGATTTTCTTTCATCCATGTTGATTGTCCAGGAATTCTCACTGTCGGCCCGGGAAGGCAGGAGACTGAAGAACTCCTCAAAATGCTTCAGCGTAAGAGGAGACTTCTTACGAACCTTAACCTCCGACATATCGTAATACCATATTTTCTGTGTCGGACTGCCCTTTGTAAAGAAAAGAAGATTGGTTTTTACTCCTGCACCGGCGGCTGAGAAAACACCCGCAGGCAGACTCACAATACACCACACATCACACTCGTCGAGCAGCTTTCGTTTTGTTTTGACAAACGCATCTTCATTTGTCCGGAATAGAAGACCCTCATCCAGGACTATACCGCAACGACCACCGTTTCCCAGGCTTCTTATGACATGCTGAAGGAAAAGTACCTGCGTAGCACCGGTTTTATAGTCGAAGGCAGTCTGCGCTTCTTTACCTTCCTTACCTCCGAAGGGTGGATTTGTAAGGATCACATCAAAAAACTGGGGTGAGCCTTCGAAAAGACCTCCATAAAGCTCCATCCCTGTAAGTGTGTTCCCATGCCACAGATTAGGCTTGTCGATTCCGTGCAGCACAAGGTTGGCGAGAGCTATGGGATAGATGAGATTTTCCTTTTCCCTGCCCCAGAAGGTTTGGGTTTTCAGAGTCTCAAGCTGTTCGGCAGAAGTCCCATCCCCGATGCCATCCCTGATATGCTCGTAACTTTGTGCAAGGAATCCTCCCGTTCCGCAACTTGGATCGTAGACAGTTTCTCCGGGCTTAGGACCAACTACCTGAACCATTGCCTTTATCACCTGCCGCGGGGTGAAGAACTGTCCGCCATCGTTACCCTTCTCTCCCATCTTCAGCAGCAGACCTTCATATACCTGCGAAAGGGTAAAGACATGGGTGGGATCGACAGCCTCCGCTGTCAGTTCATGAACCTTATCAAGTACATCGAGGAAGTTACGTTCGGTGTCGATTCTTACTTTCTCAACACCTGTCATAATTTCGCTAATTACTTTCTGACGGGGTGTTGCATCCGGTTTATTCTTAAGTCCTCTGAGATAAGGAAGAAGTTCACCGTTTACGAAGTTGAATATACTGCCCTGTGGCGCTTCCTGAAGTTCTGCGCGTTTATTTTTTTGTCCTCCGGCCAGGGTGTCCGGAGGCTGAGCCCAGTTATGCCAGCGGTAAGGAGTCTGCAGCGACGGATTGAAATATATTCCCAGGGCTTCTGCTTCCTGTTCCTCATTTGTTTCTTTTTCATCGAGGATTCTCAGGAACAGTATCCATGTAAGTTCAGGGACATACTGCATGGCGCCTGCACAGTTACCCCGGCGCATAATGTCGCAGATAGTTTTTACAGCCTGATCTACAGATTGTTGTGTTGCGAGGCGTTTGCCGTTCCCGTTATTGTTTCGTTTTGCCATATATATCGTCGTTATTGTTTAACCATGTGGAAACATTTTTCATAATATAATCGCGAACACGATTTAATTCTGCTGCATCGCGAATGATTCGTTCATAATAATTACGTTGCCAGACACGGTTACCTGGTGTTTTGTTGTATTGATTTATGTGTTTCGTCGAAACCGTTTTGAATGCACCGATCAAACGTCCGATGGTTTTACGTTTTATCGTTGTTGGGGCGATTTGCGAATCGCCCGTAACGGGGGCGATATCCGGTAATGTGGTCGTAGGGGCGATTCGCAGTGACGTTGGGGCGATTTGCGGTGATGTCGTAGGGACGATTCGCGGTGATGTGGGGGCGATTTGCGGCGGTGTCGTAGGGGCGATTCGCGAATCGCCCCTACGGGCATTATCCGGATGATCCGTTATAATGATTATTCCGTGCAAATGATCAGGCATAACGATCATTTCGTCCAATTCAACGTAATCATATTGGGTTGACAACCATTTCCACGATTCATCAACAATCCTCCCGAATTCATTCAAATGCATTTTGTCATTTACGATTTCCCCGAAAAGACATTTCCGGTCATGTACACAAACCGTTATAAAATATGCACCGTTTCCGGTGTAATCATAGCCCCTCAAACGGATTGAACGACGGTTGTGTATTTGTGGATTAGATACCATCACAATTCTCCGTTAAATGCCTTTCTCAGAATTGCCGCCGGCAGGGCGTTTATGGTTTTCAGTTCTTCCTCTGCTGCTTTGCGGGCTTTATCAACGGCAGCCATCTGCTCCTTAAGGATTGCTGCGATGCGTT
>ERZ795057.269-NODE-269-length-55292-cov-7.612560_pt1 | contig 55292 bp, 49 predicted proteins | sample MGYA00375141_ERZ795057 | MGnify/ENA primary metagenome ERZ795057 (study PRJEB30186, sample SAMN05720163) | activated sludge metagenome | isolation source: Anaerobic digester | place: Hong Kong | collected 2015-01-26 ...
AGAGAAGACAAAAAATAATTATTTGCGACAATAAGAATTTTATTTGCTAAATTAATATGCATTAGTTATCTCTGGTTTAGATAACTATTTGATGGATAAGGGGATAATGTTATTACGGCTGTTCAGAAAAGGGTATTATTATTTTCCCATGAGTACTCCCTGATAATTTCAGGAGTGTTTTTATTGGCTGATCTGTCTTTTATAAGTGGCCCGATAGTATGAGCTTTTAGTAATTCTGAAGGACATGCTTTCAGTAGTGACAAAGCTTCCTCCTGTTGTACTGATAGATCGAGCCATTTTAACTCGTCCTGTCTGTTCAGGATCACAGGCATTCTTTTTTTTGAGTTATGAATATAGGCCATCAATTCATTAGCTTCAGTAGTGATAATGGTAAATGTGCTCACTAGTTCTCCCCTCCGGGAATCAGACCATTCACTGAACAGGCCTGCAAGGGAAAATATATCACTTTCGGTATAAGTCACATACCAAGGTATTTTTAACTTATCTGAATGTTGCCACTCATAAAAACCTTTAACGGGAACAAGGCATCGTTTTGATTTGAATGATAGAGAGAAAGAAGCCTTTTGGCCGATACTCTCTACCCTGGCGTTGAATGTTTTAAGTCTTATTTCCGCAGCCTTTTCTTCTGATTTTATCCAGGATGGTATTAAGCCCCATTTTAAAAGACGGATTGTTTGTGGATTATCTGAACATATTGCAGGTATTTCAGGCAAGCTGAAGGCATGGTAATAGTAACTCGGGGCATAAGGGTATTTATCGGGAAAGTTTACCCCGTATCTTTTTTCAAGCTCTTCTTTTACAAGATTCACATTTATGGAGAAGCACATTCAATTACTGTTGTAATAAAAATGGTCCAGGTTTGTATAAAGTGGAACAGGGAGAGCATAATTAAAAAGATCTTCTTCAGGCCATTGTCTTATCTGAGATACCACCCTTGCCATCATCATATTTACGAAGGAATGAATTTCCGGTCCGTTCCATGCACTGGTATTCAGGAGGACAGCCCATATAGTGCCGTCGGGCATTCTCTTAATCATGCCGGCCGTTCCCGGATAAGATCCTGTTCTCCACCATGTTCCGTTGGAAAATGTTGTTTTCCAGCCAACAGGAGCAAATCCGTTTGAGTTATCAGTCATAAAATCAATGCTCTGGTTATCCAGGATATCCTCATGAGAATCAAAACCGTCGACTGCAAGTGCAAGCCGTATAAGGTCGGGAGTTGTTGCGAGCCATGCTCCGGCCGCTCCCAGTGCTTCTATATCATTACCACCGTAACATGGAGAAACCAACTCATTGGTTCCATAGATACAAGGTTTAGGTATTATATCCGACGGTTCGTAATAAGTAACTTCATAGGGGGCTTTTTCCGATGGCATGTTTCTGGCCATTCTCATATCATATATTCCCAAAGGTTCTAAAAATTCTTGTTGACAATATTGTTCATAGGACATTCCTGATATTTTTTCTATTACAAGGCCAAGGATACTATAACCCAGATTAGAGTAAGCTTTACCCTTTCCCGGGGTATAGTGCAACCTTCTGTCAAGTGCATAACGGACAATATTTTCAGTAGAGACAGGTGGTTTCAATCCCATTCTGTCTGCAATAGTAAGAGGTATAAACATGTGGTCGCCCCATCTCATCGTCCAACCACCTTCATGACTGAGAAGGTGAGCAACTGTAATATCATATACCCGCTTATCACGGGGATTACTGAAATAAGGATCGTTCAGTATTCCGTCCTGTCCAAAAACTTTGTCATTCAGGGATAGTTTTCCTTCTTCTGCAAGCTTCATGACAGCGATGGCAGTAACCAGTTTAGAGATGCTGGCAGTACGGAATTTATGATATGGTTGAACTTCTTCTTTTGTCAGTGTATCCACATAACCGAATCCCCTGGCATATAAAAGCCGTCCCTCTTTTGCTATTGCCACGGAAGCTCCTTCAATGCACCATTTACGCATAAAGGCCCTGATAGTTTTTTCTGCTGCCTCATACGACTCTGAAGTTGAATTGTCATTGGTAAGTCTTACATTTCCCGGCCTGAGCTTATCCGCTATAACATTCTCCACCTCCACAGCTCCGGGGTTATAATTGAAAAATAATGCCAGTATAACTATCAGTAATATCTTTTTCATACTTGCCAAAAAACAAATAATTTTTCAGGGGTAAAAATAAAAAGTATTCATTTCAGATCAATAAGAATATTTAAAAAACTATCAATAAGTTATTAAAAATTGATATTATTAACAGACTTCCATTTATTATCTGAATTCTATATGAAATTACAAACTATAATTAGTATGCAAAATACACAAATTATCACCCTCTCCATGATAAAGGAAAGAAAGAATGAATGAATAAAAAATTAAATTTGTAGAAATGTTATTTTTATGAGTTTTCGATTTTTTGTCATTGCACTGATTCTTTCCTCAGTAATGGGTATTATTAAAGGGCAGGTAGTTATTACAGACACTTCCGGATATCTCCCTTATTTTTATGAAGGGGCATTGGATTATAATCTGATGATTGCTTCATCGCTGGGTTATGATAATGAGATAAAAAGATTAGTTAACAAAGGTGCCAATGTTGATGCTGAAACGATGGAAGGGGCTACTCCGTTATTTTTTGCTGTATCAGGACAATGGCTGAACGCTGTCAATGCTCTTATACGTTATGGGGCAGATCCAGATGCTGAAACTTTTTCAGGAGAGACTCCCCTGATTCTGGCTGCCAAACTGAATAATACAGAAATTGCAGAAACCCTTATACGAAGCGGCGCCAATACAGATCATCAGGATGTATATGGTGCAACAGCTTTGCATTATGCATCTGTTTACAACTATTTTGTAATGACTGATCTTCTATTATACTATGAGGCAGATATTGATTTGAAATCACGGGATGGCACCACTCCTCTTATGGCTGCTGTATGGGCAGGCAATGTGGACATTACTGATCTGCTGGTGCTTAATGGGGCTAATCTGGAAGCAAGGGATAATAGCGGTTTTACTCCTTTTCTCGTTGCAGCACAAAACGGGGATACTCTGATAATGAGACTGCTTTTGGAAAACGGCGTGGATCTGTATGAAAAAAATATATATAACTGGGATGCCCTGAGCCTTTCGATAAGATCAGATCAGAAAGATGCAGTTGAAATGCTCCTGAAATCAGGAGACAAATGGAACAACAAAGACCGTCAGGTGACAAACCCTTATGAAATAGCTGCAGGATACAGACGAAAAGAAGTTCTTGATATGTTAAAGAACTATAATATTCAGGGCTTTAACAGCCACAGATTCAATCAGGCTGCTGTTTCTCTTTCCACAAGATTCACCTTGAAAAATATTTACACGGGATTCAGCTTTTCATTCAAAGAACCATTGAGTAGTATCGGTATTCTGGCAGGATTTGACACCAAACCGTTTTATACCAGTGTTCTTGTAAAAGAATCAGAAAATACTTATTATCAGTATAAGGAAAAAAGTTCATTTATATATGCCGGATTGTTCAGGGATTTTAATCTGACCGATAATATGTTCAGGAGTAACCTCTATTTTTCAACCTCCTTGTCGGCAGGTTATTTCTTTGCTGAGAATTTTAAAGGAACAGAGATAATTCCGGAAAGAAAATTCAAAATTGTACCTTCAGCTTCCCTCAAATGGAATATAAGAAAGCTGACAATCTATTCAGGCGTTGAGTTAGTCACTACAGATTATCATAAATCCGGTTCAATATGGGTACGAACAGGATGTTCAATAAACTTTTTATTCAGTAATATTAAAACTCCGGCAAAAACAATAAGATGGTACTAAAAAAGACAGTCATTTTATTAAAGAAGATTATTTTTTTCTTTCTATTGACAATCTGCTTTTCGTGTGAAAAATACAGTTACTATTTTGTCGATTGTAATGACAGGGATTGTACTGCAACAAAGCCAACCATTGCCACACTGGAAATTAAATGCGACAAAGCAGGAGGAGGAGTCCTCATAAAAATATATGAAGGCATACTTGAAGATGATATTATTTACAATTCTTTTACAACCTCATCATCAAATATAACCACTGATGTGCCTGTAAACAGAACCTATACTCTGACAGCCAGTTACACATATTATGGAGACATGTATGTAATAGTTAATTCCGTAACTCCGCGTGTCAGATATGTTGAGAACATGTGCGAAAACCCATGTTACTATGTTTATGATAAAGTCGTTGATCTCAGATTAAAGCAGTGAAAAACATTAAAAAAACTCTATAATGGCAACAGTATTCTATGATTCAGACCTGTTTTCTCTGGTAATATTGCCTTTTCTGATCTTCGTCGCACGGATATGTGACGTTACAATCGGGACAATGAGAATTATTTTTGTATCCAAAGGGAACAAAAACGTCGCTCCTGTTCTGGGATTTTTTGAAGTCTTAATCTGGATAATTGCGATAACCAAAATAATGCAGAATCTGGATAACTATATCAACTACGTTGCGTATGCTGCAGGTTTCGCTATGGGCAACTATGTAGGAATGATAATTGAGGAAAAATTAGCCATGGGAATACAGATGATACGTATTATAACCCGGGGCAACGGTCCTGAACTGGTACAAAAACTTAATAGCCGGGGATATGGTGCAACCAGTATAGAAGCTCAGGGTGCCAAAGAGAAGGTACATCTTATCTATTCTATTGTCAAGCGGCACGAACTTGACAAGGTTATTCAGATTATTAACAGCATCAACCCTAAATCATTTTTTACTATTGAGGATGTTAAATCAGTCAATGAAGGTATTTTTGTGCCTGAAAAGCAAAAATACAGATTTCCTCTAACTAACATCTTGAGACAATGGAGAAAAGGGAAATAACAGAAGTTTTTAAAGAACATCCATTATACCGTAAATACGATACTGACAGTGTAATGAGTTCATTATGGTCGTTTTACAAGAGACATTTTATTCCTCTTTTTCTCACTTCGCTGGTACTGTCGGCTGTCATGCAATATCTGATGTCAGCCTTTAATTTCGTCGATATTCAGAATTACACTGATCCTGAAGAGATTATTAATAAAGTCCGCGAACTTATGTGGCCTGTGATCATTATTTCTCTTATCAGTATCTGGTTCACTATTTTATTAAATTATTATGTCATTCACTATCCTGTTGACAATCAGACGACAATATTTGTTTCAGCAGTAAAAGCTTTCAAATACTATATTCCCTATCTGATAATAATGGTTCTGCTGGCCTTTTTCGGATCGGTGTTAATGGCTCTGGGTCTGCTTGTTTTTCTTATAGGATTTATTTTTGCTGCAATATATATTGCCACCATATATATGTTTATTCTTCCGATAATGATTGTTGAAGGCACTGACATAGGACATGCAATAGCGCGTACCTTCAGGATAGTACACCGTAAATTCTGGATTAATATCGGATGGGTTGCGATTTTCGTAGCTCTTCTAATGGTGATATCGGTTATACTGTCTGCTCTTATTCTTCTGCCCTTTACAGGCAGTTTATTCAATGCTGTAACCGATCCTTCGTCTGTTGAAGGTGTAAGTGCATTTATGGACCAGCCCGGCTATCTTATTCTGTCAACAATAATAAATGCTATATATCTCCCGGCTTTGCCTGTTTTTTCAACAATACTCTATTTCAATGCCATTGCCTGTGAAGAAAAGATTTCAGAATAATTCAGATCTCATTTTCACCTTTTACATATCCGAAATTTGCCAGTATTCCACCATCAACATAAAGGATATGTCCGTTAACAAAATTACTTGCTTTTGACGCTAAAAATAGTGCTGCCCAGCCAACATCTTCCGGTTCACCCCATCTGCCTGCCGGCGTTCTGGCCATGACCAGATCATTGAAAGGATGTCCGTTTTCACGGATAGGTGCAGTTTGACTTGTAGCAATATATCCGGGTCCGATTCCATTGATCTGGATATTATATTTAGCCCATTCACATGTCATACTTTGTGTCAGAAGTTTAAGCCCCCCTTTAGCCGAAGCATAGGCAGAAACCGTATTTCTTCCGTATACACTGAGCATTGAACACATATTGATAATTTTGCCGCTTCTTTTTTCTATCATCCCTGGAACAACACGTTTTGATACAATGAGAGGGGCAACAAGATCAACATCCAAAACTTGTTTATAATCTTCAACATCCATTTCAAGGATAGGAATACGTTTGATTATTCCTGCATTATTGACAAGAATATCTACCGGCCCACAGTCCTTTTCAATTTTCGTTATTCCTTTATCAACATCGACAGGATCAGTTACATCAAATTTAAGAGTATAAACATTCAAATCATTTTTTCTGAAGGCATCTTTACAGGATTCCAGCTTTTCCTCAAGGATGTCATTAACACATACCACAGCCCCGGCCTTTGCAAGAGCGAGGCCTGTAGCCAATCCTATTCCGTGAGTTCCTCCTGTTACAAGAGCCACTTTACCGGAAAGATCAAAAATTTCATTCATATATCAGTAATTTTTATAATATCTGTGGCCTGCACTTCTCAGCAGGCATTAAAGGATGAATAATCACTTTAATGTATCCGGTGTTCTGATATCCATATCACCATAATCAAGATTTTCTCCGGCCATTCCCCAGATAAATGTGTAATTTGATGTACCGGCAGCACTGTGGATACTCCATGAAGGAGATAAAACAGCCTGGTCATTCTTCATCCAGATATGACGCGTTTCGTCAGGATCACCCATGAAGTGACATACAGCCTGTTTCTCAGGCACTTCGAAATAAAAATATGCTTCCATCCTCCTGTTATGGGTATGAACGGGCATAGTATTCCATACACTACCCTCTTTTAATTCTGTCATACCCATCTGAAGCTGACAGGTTTGGACAACAGAGTTGACAAGCAGTTTGTTTATTGTTCTGTGGTTAGATTGCTCCAGACTGCCCATAACAGCAATCTCTGCCTCCTTAAGGGTGACCTTTTTTGAAGGATAGGCACAATGGGCAGGAGCTGAATTAATGTATAATTTTGCAGGATTTCCTGAACTGACTGATTTAAAAACAACATCTTTTGTTCCCTGTCCGATATACAAAGCCTCTTTAAAACCAAGTTTGTATGTTCCATTACTGGTCTCAATAATAGCCTCCCCTCCTGTATTTATCAGTCCCAGTTCCCTCCTCTCAAGAAAATAGGAAGCCTTCAGATCGTCACACGTTTCCAGTTTCAATTCTTCCTTTACGGGCATGGCACCTCCAACAATATAACGATCATACATTGAATATACCATGTTTATTTCATCTGCTGAAAATATTTTCTCAATAAGAAAATCGCGTCGTATACGTTCTGTGTCATATCCCTTTACATCTTCAGGATGACCTGCATATCTTATTTCTATATTCATTGTGATTTGGTTTTGGTACACACAAATATATCTTAAAAAATCCTTAACACCTCATTAATTGAAGATAAAAGCAATAAGACGGGCAATTTCCGGTTGACAAAAAAACGCATGAGAGTGTCTTCCGAGATAATATTTGTCCGTCAAAAAAAATCAATTCCTTAAAATCTGCAGAAAGAGTTACCGCAAATAATGAACAATATTTCTTGAAAGATTGAATAGTAATTCCTACTTTCGTGTTCATTCAATTATCCGTTTTTTCTCCCGCAAAGTGAAATATTGAATTTCAATTATAAATCATTTAAGATATGAAGACTTTCATCCATGATGATTTTCTCCTTGGGAACAAAACTGCAAAAAGGCTGTATCATCAATATTCTGAAAACATGCCCATTATTGATTTCCATTGTCATCTATCACCTCAAATGATTGCCGATGACAGGCAGTTCGACAATCTGACCCAGGCATGGCTCGAAGGTGATCATTATAAGTGGCGTGCTATGAGGATAAATGGCATTAACGAAGACTACTGTACCGGCAATGCATCTGATTATGACAAGTTTATTAAATGGGCAGAGACTGTTCCCTCAACAATAGGAAATCCCTTGTATCACTGGACACATCTTGAACTTGCAAGGTATTTCAATATTTATGACCTTCTCTCTCCCGCAACAGCTGCAGAAATCTTCAAAAAGACTGAAGACCTCCTGAAGACAAAAGCATTCAGCATCCGTTCTCTCTTGAAAAGGGTAAAAGCAGAAATTGTATGTACTACAGATGATCCTTCTGATTCGCTTGAATATCATAAAAAGCTTCAGAATGCCTTTGAAGTAAAGATCCTTCCTACATGGAGGCCTGATAATGTAATAAAGACAGAAGACCCTCTTAAGTTCACAGCATATATTGAAAAACTGGGAGAATCGGCTGATAAAGAAATAAAAGATTTCAGGACTCTGGTGGAAGTTCTTGACAAAAGACATGAATTCTTTCATATAATGGGAGCCAGATGTTCAGATCATGGGCTTGACAGGTTTTACTATTCCCCATTTACTGAATCAGATGTTGACAAATCATTCAAAAAATTAATAAAAGGTAATGATCTGTCCCTGGAAGAAGCAGAAAAATACAAAACTGCCATAATGATTGAATTATGCCTCATGAACCATAAAAGAGGATGGGCACAACAGTTTCATGTAGGAGCACTTAGAAATAATAATTCAAGAATGTTCAGGCTGATGGGACCGGACACCGGTTGGGATTCAATAGGCGTTCCACAGGATGCTTTTAAAATGTCAAAGTTTCTCGACACACTTGACAACACCGATCAGCTGGCAAAAACAATTCTATATAATCTGAACCCTGCCGATAACGAGATGATGTTGACAATGGCCGGCAATTTCAATGACGGCTCAACAGCAGTAAAAGTTCAATACGGTGCTGCCTGGTGGTTTCTTGATCAGAAAAACGGAATGGAAAAGCATATCAGGGATCTCTCTTCACTGGGATTACTGAGAAGGTTTATCGGAATGGTCACAGATTCCAGAAGTTTCCTCTCCTATCCCCGGCATGAGTATTTTAGAAGGATTTTATGTAATTATGTGGGAGAAGAAGTTGAAAAGGGAACAATCCCTGATGAGGATGAACTACTGAAACCACTAATAGAAGGTGTTTCCTGGAAAAATGCAAGAGATTACTTTGGTTTCTATGATGAATAAACACAGCTAAAAAAATAAATTAATATAATATTTATGGATGATTTCAATCTGACAGGTAAGGTTGCCGTTATTACGGGGGGTGCTGGTGTAATATGTTCAGAGATGGCACGCTCACTTGCTTTTCATGGAGTAAAGACTGCAATTCTTGATCTCAATAAAGATGCAGCAGAAAATGTTGCTGCTGAACTGGAAAAAAAGTATAAAACTCCATCGATCGGTCTTTCTGCAAATGTACTTGACAAGGCTTCGCTTGAAGGCGCAAGAGAAATAATTGACAAGAAACTAGGGTCAGTCAACATACTTATCAATGGGGCCGGAGGCAATTCCCCTGCAGCAACAACCAATGTGGAACAAATGGATGGTTCAGAGAATCCGTCGGACACTTTTTTCGGTCTTAAAATTGAAGGATTCGACAAAGTCTTTGACCTTAATGTGAAAGGGACAATTATTCCGACAATGGTTTTTGCATCTGATATGGTCAAGAATAAATCAGGAGTAATAATTAATATATCCTCCATGAACTCTTACAGGCCTCTCACAAAAATTGCAGCATATTCTTCAGCAAAAGCAGCCGTGAATAATCTCACCCAATGGCTGGCTGTTCATTTTTCAAAAACAAATATCAGAGTTAATGCAATTGCTCCGGGATTTCTTCTGACAAATCAGAACAGGTTCCTCCTCATTGATGAAAAAACAGGAGAATCGACACCAAGGGGAAGGAAGATCATTAATAACACTCCGATGGAACGATACGGAACTCCTGAAGAGTTAACGGGAACCCTTCTGTATCTGGCTTCAGATCTCTCAAAATTCGTTACTGGTGTAGTAATACCTGTTGACGGAGGTTTTAGTGCCTACTCCGGAGTATAACTGAAAGATTTAAGATATGATTTATTATCAAAATGGATCAGTAAATACAATTATTGATTCAGAGACCCTTCAACAAGGCCTTTTTACAGCTCTCGAAAAACTTGGTAAAAAAGATCATGTACTGGCAGTGCCACCTGATCAGACACGAATTCATTCCAGAGCAGGAGAGATCACTAATCTGGTTTATAAGTATTACAGGGAAAAACTCACAGATATACTTCCTGCCCTGGGTACTCACACTCCCATGACCAAAGATCAGTTAGCTGATATGTTCGGTGATGTTCCCCTGGAATTATTTCGTGTTCATGACTGGAGAAAAGATGTTCTGACCCTGGGTATAGTCAGTGAAGAAGAAGTTGCTGAAATTACTTCAGGAGTATTACGATACTCATGGCCGGCCCAACTGAACAAAATGATCTATAATGGACGACATGATCTTATCATCTCTATAGGCCAGGTTGTACCTCATGAAGTTATAGGGATGGCTAATTTCAATAAAAACCTGTTTGTAGGTACAGGCGGATCCGAAGGCATTAACAAAAGTCATTTTATTGCTGCCGTTTATGGTCTGGAAAACCTTATGGGAATAGCAGATAATCCGGTCAGAAGGATTCTTAATTATGCTGAAAAAAAATTTATTTCACATCTGCCTGTCTTATATATTCAAACAGTAATTGGATGGGATGAATCGGATAACCTTGTTATCCGAGGTCTTTACATCGGTGATGATATTGAAGTTTTTTATCTGGCGTCTGAATTATCTCTCAAAGTCAATTTTACAATGTTTGACAAGCCTCTTAAGAAAGTTGTTGTTTATCTTGATCCTGTTGAATATAAAAGTACCTGGCTTGGAAATAAAAGTATATACAGGACTCGTATGGCTATGGCCGACAATGGTGAAATTATTGTACTGGCCCCCGGATTAAAAGAGTTTGGTGAGGATAAAGAAATAGACAGACTTATAAGGAAATACGGATACAGGGGTACTCCTTCAACACTTGAAGAAGTGAAAAACAACGAAGAGCTCAGACAAAACCTGGCTGCAGCTGCTCATCTGATACATGGCAGTTCAGAAGGAAGGTTTTCTGTCACTTATTGTCCGGGGCATGTCAGCAAAGAAGAAATTGAATCAGTTAATTTCAAATATTATGATCTAAGTGAAGCGATAAAAAAATACAATCCTTCAGTAATGAAAGATGGATATAACACTACACCGGAAGGTGAAGAAGTGTTTTACATTTCAAATCCTTCTCTTGGTTTGTGGAGTTCAAGAGAAAAAATAGAAAATAAATAATAGGATATTAATTATAAAGAGTTTTTACTTTACACAAAAATCTTCGCAGATGGACAAACTTTCAGATATAGGATTAATAGGACTGGCTGTTATGGGAGAAAATCTCGTTCTCAACATGGAGAGCAAAGGTTTTAGTGTCAGTGTCTATAACAGAACCACCAGTAAGGTTGATAATTTTCTTTCGGGAAGGGCTAAAGGAAAAAATATAACAGGCACCAGGTCTGTTGAGGAGCTTGTTGCATCTCTCAGCCGGCCCAGAAAGATAATGATCATGGTAAAAGCCGGCAATGCCGTGGATGATATGATTGATACTCTCATTCCTCATCTTGAATCAGGAGACATAATTATAGATGGGGGCAACACTCACTTCCCTGATACTAACCGAAGGACTGCTTATGTTGAGAGCAAAGGTCTGCTTTATATAGGCACAGGTGTTTCGGGAGGTGAAGAAGGGGCTTTGCTTGGTCCTTCAATTATGCCGGGAGGATCAAAGGCAGCCTGGCCATTTGTAAAACCTATTTTTCAGGCTATTGCCGCGAAGGTTGAGGATGGTTCACCCTGTTGCGACTGGGTAGGAGAAAACGGAGCAGGTCATTTCGTTAAAATGGTGCATAACGGCATTGAATATGGTGATATGCAGCTTATATGTGAAGCCTATCATATAATGAGGGATCTGATTGGCATGAACACTGATGAGATGCATCTCGTTTTTAAGGAATGGAATAAAGGCGATCTCAACAGCTATCTCATTGAGATCACCAGAGACATTCTTGCTTTTAAGGATGAAGATGGCAATCCACTTGTTGATAAAATACTTGATACAGCAGGACAGAAAGGGACAGGTAAATGGACAGCCATTACAGCTCTCGATCTGGGCATCCCGCTTACTCTTATCGGAGAAGCCGTTTTTTCAAGATGTCTTTCCGCTGTGAAAGAAGAAAGGTTAAAAGCTTCCGGTATTCTACAAGGCCCTGAACCCGCTTTTTCCGGAGATAAAAAGAAATTCACTGATAATTTGAGAGATGCCCTGTATGCATCCAAAATAGTGTCTTACGCTCAGGGATATGCCCTGATGAAAGCTGCTGCAGAAGAATTTAAATGGGACCTTAATTATGGCGGGATAGCCCTCATGTGGAGAGGTGGCTGTATTATCAGATCAATATTTCTGGGAAAAATAAAGGAGGCTTTTGCAAATAATCCTTCCATAACCAATCTCATGCTGGATCCTTTCTTTAAAGACAAAATTGACAAAGCTCAGGACGGCTGGAGAAAGGTTGTCGCTGCTGCATTAACAAATGGAATCCCTGTTCCTGCTTTATCATCAGCCTTGGGCTATTACGACGGCTATCGGTGCAAAAGGCTGCCGGCTAATCTGTTACAAGCTCAGCGCGATTATTTCGGTGCCCATACATACGAACGAACTGATAAACCCCGGGGACAATTCTTTCATACTAACTGGACAGGACGTGGAGGAACAACAGCTTCAACAACTTACAATGTATAAATATACCTAAACCATCTGATTATGTCTTTTAATGAAATAAATGAACGCATCGGAAGATACCGGTGGACAATATGTGCACTTGTTTTCTTTGCCACTACTGTTAACTATTTCGATAGAAATGTTTTAGGATTATTAAAACCAATTCTTTCCGATAAAGGCATATTTGGTGCCGACAAAGCAAATCAGGAGCTTTACTATTCATGGGTTGTAATGAGTTTTCAGATTGCTTATGCCGTAGGTATGACAATTGCCGGCAGGTTTATTGACTGGATTGGGACAAAGAAAGGTTACGCTTTTGCATTGTTGGGCTGGAGTTTTGCTGCAATAGGACATGCCCTTGCACATAACGCCTTCACTTTTGGTATATGGCGTGCAGCTCTGGGTTTCACTGAAGCTGGCAATTTTCCGGCAGCAAATAAAACAATAGCAGAATGGTTTCCGAAAAAAGAAAGAGCTTTTGCTACAGGAATATATAATTCCGGCACTAATATAGGTGCAATAATTACTCCTTTGTTCGTTCCCTGGATAGCTATCAACTGGGGCTGGGAATGGGCATTTATTCTTGTTGGGGTTATAGGCCTTCTCTGGCTGTTCTTCTGGTTCCGAATTTATGCAAGCCCTGAGCAAAAACTAAAAGCAGGAATTATTAAACAGGCTGAATATGATTATATTCACAGTGACCTTGATGAAAAAAATGATATTAAAAGAGCTCATGAAAAAGTGCCATGGACAAAACTTTTAACATACCGTCAGACATGGGCATTCTTTCTTGGTAAATTCCTGACTGATCCGGTATGGTGGTTTTATCTTTTCTGGTTACCGGCTTTTCTTAGCGGAGAGAATACCCGTAAAATACACGATTTTATAATTATCAATCCCGGTTATACAGGAATAGAAGCCGACATACCTGGCGTTATTTCATGGACAGTGGCTGTTGCTCTCGTTTATACTATATCGACAGTTGGATCGGTATTCGGAGGCTGGTTGCCGAAAAAATTCATGAACGCAGGGATGGCAACCTACAAAGCACGTAAATCAGCTATGTTCATATACGCACTTGTGCCTCTTTCAGTATTACTGGCAAGCTGGCTCGGACAATTTAATACCTGGTATGCCGTTCTGGTCATCGGACTTGCCTGTGCAGCCCATCAGGCATGGTCTGCCAATATTTTTACCACAGTTTCCGATATGTTCCCCAAAAAGGCAGTCGCTTCAGTAACAGGTATCGGAGGTATGGCCGGAGCTCTGGGGGGAATACTTATAGCCCAGGCAGCCGGATTACTGCTGAAACATTATACTGCTCTTGACAGAATTGAAGTTGGCTATGCTATGTTATTCGTATTCTGTGGAATAGCCTATATCCTGGCATGGATGGTAATGCATTTATTAGTTCCTCAAATGAAACGAGTTGAAGATTTATAATATGAAAAATCTTGGAAAATACTCTCTTGGAATGGGAGACAGATTTGGTCGTCAGGGACATGCCCAGTTAAAAGCAATCACTGAAGCAGAAAAAAACGGGATTTTCATTACTCCGGTATGGAATAAGTCTAACAGGGAACACATAATAATAGGGACAGAACCCTGTGATGTAAGAAAAGAAGCTGATGAAGCTGTAGCCAAAGCTCATTTCAAAAGAGAGTATTTCGTTGATGCTGATCATATTAACTTTGAGACTGTCGACAGATTTATTAATTATTCAGATTTTTTTACTATTGACGTTGCCTCCTATATCGGTAAAAAGGCTGAAGAAGAACGAATAGAAGAATTTGTTGTCCGCTCCATGAATTATGTTGGAACATTTACATTTGAAGGCCTGAATAAACCTGTTGAGATAAACATTAAACAGCTTAAGGCTATCGCTGAGAAATATCTTTACGCTACTATAAAGGCGAGAGAGATTTATAAAAAAATCGAAAATATTAAGGGTAAAGGTAATTTTATCACTGAAGTCTCAATGGACGAAGTTCCTCTTCCCCAGACTCCTGTCGAACTGCTATTCATACTTAAAATGCTCGGAGATGCAGGTATCCCTGTACAAACCATAGCTCCAAAATTTTCCGGACGATTCAATAAAGGTATTGATTATGAAGGAGATCCTAAATGCTTTGCAGAAGAATTTGAATCAGATCTGATAATAATTGATTTTGCCATAAAAGAATTCGGCCTTCCGGAAGATCTTAAAATGAGTGTCCATTCAGGATCTGATAAATTCTCAATTTATCCTTATATAGGATCAATCATCAGAAAGCATGATAAAGGTATCCATCTGAAAACAGCAGGGACGACATGGCTTGAAGAAATTACAGGACTGGCTCTTTCAGGAGACAAGGCTCTTGAATTTGCAAAAGAGATTTACTACGGATCTCTTGAAAAAATTGAAGAACTGTGTGCTCCTTACGCCGATGTTATTGATATAAAGAGATCAGAACTGCCAGCCGCCAATATTGTAGCTGCCTGGGATAGCAAAAAGTTTGCTGATTCCATTCGACATATTCCGGATAATATCGATTACAACTCCAATATGAGGCAGCTGATACATGTAGCTTATAAGCTTGCGGCTGACCGGATAGATGAGTTCCTTTATTTACTGGATAATAACAAGGATACTGTTGGCAGGGCTGTTTTTGAAAATCTTTATAGCAGACATATATGCAGACTCTTTGATTTAGAATAGTCATAATCTTCAATAACAGACAAATAATATTGTGGGAAAAGAAACGGAGAGGAAATTTCTTATTTCAGGAGAATTCCGGCATGAGAAATATATTTGCAGTAAGATTAAACAGGCATATATTTCAACTGTACCAGACCGTACTGTAAGAATACGCATAAGTGATAACAGGGGCTTTATCACTATTAAGGGAGGCAGCGACTTATCTGGTATGTGCCGGTTCGAATGGGAAAAGGAGATATCTGTGAAAGAAGCGGAAGATCTTCTGTTATTGTGTGAGCCGGGTATCATTGAAAAAACTAGGTACAGGATAAATAAAGGAAAACATACTTTCGAGGTTGACGAGTTTACCGGTTCCAATTCAGGACTGATAATTGCGGAAATAGAGCTTGCTGAGGAAGATGAGGAGTTTGAGAAGCCTGAATGGCTTGGAAAAGAAGTCACCGGTGATCCTCGTTTTTATAATTCATACCTGTCGAAGAATCCATTCAGCAAATGGTAAATCGGACTATCCTTCCAACTGGTATGAGAAGTCAATCTGAGCAAAACAAAAAGATAGCGGATGAATTAAAAAAGCAATAATGAATACAGGTAGTGACAGGTTTTTCATATAGCCTGATAACTGTGAAGTTTGGCATAGACACCGTTCTTCTTTTGCATTAGTTCCGAATGTGTTCCGGCTTCAACGATTTTCCCATTATCAAGTACAACAATAACATCGGCATTTTGAATAGTTGAAAGTCTATGGGCAATAACTATTGATGTTCTGTTTTTCATCAGTTTAAGAATTGCATCCTGAACGAGTCTCTCCGATTCAGTATCCAGGGCAGAAGTTGCCTCATCCATAACAAGGATGGGAGGATTTGCCATTATAGCCCTGGCAATGCTTATTCTCTGTTTCTGACCGCCGCTTAATTTGTTTCCGGATTCTCCTACATAATTTTCATAACCTTTTTCTGTCTCCATAATAAAGTCATGGGCATTGGCTATTCTTGCTGCATTTTCAATCTTTTCTTTATCAGGCACATCAACTCCGAAAGCAATATTTTCTGTAAAAGTCGTATTAAAGAGAATCGGATGCTGACTTACTATCCCCATCAAATAGCGAAGATCAGTTATTTTGATATCCCTGACATCAACACCATCAATCAAAACTGAACCTCTGTCGGCTTCAATAAATCTGGGCAGCAGATCTGCAAGGGTTGACTTACCTGCGCCCGATTTTCCAACTATGGCCACTGTTTGTCCCTTTTTTATTTTCAGATTAATATTTTTAAGAACAGGCTCGCTGTTATATGCATACCATACATCCTTAAATTCTATAGAATCATCAAAGTGTGTTTTAGAGACCGGGTTCGGATTCTCTGATATTTTTTCTCCGGCTTCAAGTATCTGGTCTATTCTGTCAATAGAAGCCATCCCTTTCTGGATATTGAACCAAGCTGTTGTAATATTTTTTGCCGGAGGGATTATCTGGGAGAACACTATCAGAAAAGCTATCAGTTTATCCGGTGTCATATTTGTGCTTCCGCTCAAGGCAAGCATACCACCAAAATACATTAAAAGCAATACTACAATTGTTGAAAGAAATTCGCTCAGGGGTGATGCCAGATAGTTTTTTCGTGTCACCCTTTTAAATATTTTTGCATACCGTTCATTTGTATCTTTAAACTGATTCTGCATTTTTTTCTCAGCATTGAATCCTTTAATTATCCTGAGTCCGGATAGAGTCTCTTCCACTACAGACAACAAATTTCCCAAATGTTGCTGGCCGGCCAATGAAGAAGACCTCAGGGAGCGGCTTGTTTTGCCTATCAACAAGCCACTTAAGGGCAGAAGGATCAGAGCAGCCAAAGAGAGCTGATAACTACTCACAAAAAGATAGATAACAAAAATCAGGATATACATCGGATCCCTGAAGAGCATAGTGAGGGATGACATCACAGACAGTTCTATTTCCTGGACATCGTTTGAAATTCTTGTCATAATATCTCCCTTGCGTGATTCAGTAAAAAAAGACAAAGGAAGCCGGAGTATTTTATCATACATTTTTTTTCTCAGATCACGCACAGTGCATGAGCGTATATAAGCCATGCTGTTATTTGCAAGGAAAATAAAGCCATTTTTAAAGAAACTGGCAATAATAAAAACAACGCATATCAGCAATAAAGCCCCTGACTCTCCCTGTCTGTCAATAAGAGCCGTAAAATAATACCTGACAAAACTGTTAAGATATTCCAGACTGGCTGTAAATTCTCCCGGATGAGGCAAATATTCTACCCTGTCAAAAAGTATTTTAAGAAAAGGTATTGCCAGGGTATATGAAATAAGTGCAAAAACAGCACTCAGAATATTATAAATGACACTTTTAACAGCTGTCCATTTATATGGACTGATATATTTTAACAGGAGTCTGACTTTATCCATAAAAAAACATTAAAAACCGGTATAATTAAACGGGGTTATTCTTTTTAATTCTGTCTTCACGGATTCATTTATTGCGAGACTGTCAATAAAATCCGCTATTTCATCTTTTGTAATTTTCTTGTTCGTCCTGGTTAACTCAAGAAGTGCTTCATAGGGTTCAGGATAACCCTCTCTTCTCAATATTGTCTGAATTGCTTCGGCAATGACTGCCCAGTTATTATCAAGATCATATCGAATTTTTTCTTCATTAATTATCAGTTTATTCAGTCCCTTTAATATTGAATTAAAAGCCAGGATTGTATGACCAACAGGTACTCCTGTATTCCTCAATACCGTTGAGTCAGTCAGGTCACGTTGCAACCGTGATACCGGAAGCTTTTCTGCCATATGCCTGAGAATAGCATTTGCAAATCCCAGATTACCTTCTCCGTTCTCAAAATCAATAGGATTGACCTTATGAGGCATAGCAGATGATCCTATCTCACCTTTTTTAATCTTTTGCCTGAAATAATCCAAAGAGATATAGGTCCAGAAATCTCTTGTCAAATCAATTAAAATAACATTGATCCTCCGCATATTATCAAACAAAGCTGCCATATTATCATAATGTTCTATCTGCGTTGTCGGTTTTGAACGCTGTAAACCCAGATCATCGTTAACAAAATTATCAGCAAACGCTATCCAGTCAATATCGGGATAAGCAATTTTATGGGCATTCATATTACCTGTAGCTCCTCCAAATTTGGCGGAGTATGGTATTTGTCCAAAGTATTTTGACTGTTCATCAATTCTGGCGATAAATACGGCTATCTCTTTCCCAAGCCTTGTAGGAGATGCAGGCTGTCCATGTGTCCGACCCAGCATGGGAATATCTTTCCATTCATCAGCTAATGAAGCAAGCACCTCCCTGAGTTCAAAAAGAAGCGGAAAATAAATATTCATCATTGCATCTTTTAAGGAAAGAGGAATAGCAGTATTGTTAATATCCTGGGAAGTAAGTCCAAAATGTATGAATTCACTCCACTTTCCCCAACCCGACTGAAAAAATTTTTCCTTCAGATAATATTCAATGGCTTTGATATCATGATTAGTTTTCTTTTCCAGTGCTTTTATTTTCCCGGCTTCCTCAAGATTAAAACTCTCATATATTGAACGAAGCATCCCGTAATTATCTTTCCTGAAATCATCAAGTCCTGGAAGAGGTATATCGCACAGAGCAATAAAATATTCAATCTCAACCATTATGCGGTATTTAATCAGACTATATTCAGAAAAATAAAGATCGAGTTCATTCATCTTATGCCTGTACCTTCCATCAACAGGAGAAATAGCGGTAAGAGAATTTAATTCCATTTAGTTGTTTTTTATTGTTTTATTGACATAAGCATACATACAAAAGTACTATTTTAGAAGAATTAAAAAACTTAAACATTATTAATAGTAAAGTATCAGACAACTGAAAATGGGAGAAAAAAAAATTAAGATTTCTGCAGTAAAATATGCGAATACATATCCCTTCCTGTATGGAATGTATAAAACCGGATTCGACAAAAAAGTAAGCATTTCAACTGATCATCCTGCCGATTGTGCCTCCCGTCTGATAGAAGGGGATGTTGATATAGGGCTTATACCGATAGCAGCCTTACCCTTAATGAAGGAATATTATATTATTACCGATTTCTGTCTTGGTGCTTATGGCAAAGTCAGGACTGTAATGCTGCTAAGTAATTGCTCTTTTAATAAAATAGAAAGGATTTATCTCGACTACAGGTCCAGATCATCAGTGAACCTGGCCCGTATTTTGGCAAAATATTACTGGAAAAAAACCTTTATATGGGAAGAAACATCGGAAGATTTCAATTTCCTTGATATTAAAGATAATGAGGCATTAGTCCTCATCGGTGATCAATGTTTTGAATATGAGAACAGATTCAGTCAAAAAATTGATCTTGCAGAAGAATGGTATAATTACACTGGCCTACCCTTTGCTTTTGCCTGTTGGACAGCAAATAAAAAACTTGAAGAAAACATACTTGATGATTTTAATGCTGCTCTGAAAACAGGAGTGGAAAACATACCGGAAGTTGTAAAGCTATACAGGGAAACAGGTAGTATTAAAGGAGAAGATTTAAACATTTATCTTACCAAAAACATGGATTTCCACCTGACTAATGAAAAGAGAAAAGCAATAGAGCTGTTTCTCAGACTGATGGATGAACTGTAGCTTCGGATCGTATGAGGGAAATATAAGTCATTTAATATATCAACAGATATTTTATTCTGAATACATTAATGATTATCTTTGGTAAAACAAGAAGTATGAAATAAAAAAAATATATCATGAGAAAGACAATCACTTTTAATGAACTCCGGAAAATTAAAGATCAATTGCCCTCCGGTAGTATGAGAAAAATAGCAGAAAAGCTGGATCTGAATGAAGATACAGTCAGAAACTACTTCGGAGGGACAAATTTTGAAAAAGGCGAAAGTGTTGGTATTCATTTTGAGCAGGGACCCGGAGGAGGTATTGTAAGTTTTGATGATACTACAATACTTGATATGGCCAGGAAGATGATCAACAAATAAAATCAGTCCTGTTAGCATAAAAATACGAAACATAAAATTTTATTTCTTTTCTACTAAGTTTTGAGCTTTCTTAATAATGAAAGATAAATCTGCAGGTATTTTACTTAAAAGATGCCAAAGGTTTATTTATTCTGATCATTATTATCGCCCAGGACAGAGGTGGTAAATCATGACACTTCCGGAAATAATTTCCAAAACAGAAAATTCACTTCTCATTCAACTGGAAGAATTCTTTATTCAGACATGGGGTGACACTGATTTGCCGTCACACAATCTGGATCATCACCGACGCGTATGGCAATATACTGTTGAATTGCTGTCGCACTTTAATATAGGAGAACACAACCCCTTGTTTATCAAAAAACTGATGACAGCTGTTTTTCTTCATGATCTGGGTATGCGGTCAGATCAGGGAGAAAAACATGGCAGTCAAAGCAGAGATATGGCAAGAATCTTTCTTATCAGAAACAATATGGATCCGGATCATTATAAAGATGTCCTTTATGCTATTGAAAAACATGATGATAAGAAATACAGATATAAAAATCCGGAGAACACGTTATTAAAGATTCTTTCTATTGCTGATGATCTTGATGCCTTCGGGGAAAAAGGGATAGAGAGATATCTGGAAATCTATCATGCAAGAGGTATTCCGGAAGAGTGTATAGGACCGGCTGTTCTGGAAAATGCAAAAGCAAGATTTGATAATTTCAGATTATTTGCGGAGCAGAAACCCTCGCTTTACATGAAACATAAAAGGCGCTATCATATTCTAAACCGATTCTTTGAACAATATCATAAGGTCAGATGATCACTTAAATCATTTTTATTGATCAAAGAGATCCAGTTGCCTGCAATAAGGTTCATCCGACTCCATATTTGATATACTCACACCCATTAATCTGATTTTTTTCCCTTTAAGATCAATTGATCTTCTTATTTCTGACACTTCTCTGTGAAGAGTATTAAAATCACGAATGTAATTTTGAAGAGTTTTACTTCTGGTTATCTGGCTGAAATCTGAATATTTTATCTTTAGTGTCACTGTCCTTCCCGAAGCATTATTCTCTTTCATTCTGTTTATTAGTTCTCTTTCCAGCTTATATAATTCAGTGATAATTGCGAATCCTGTTGTAAGATCTTTTTCATAGGTCAGTTCTGTTCCAATAGATTTTCTTTCCCATTCTGCTTCTACAGGCCTGTCATCAACAGCTCTGCAGATATTATAATAAAACTTACCTGCCTTCCCGAAATTTCTTATAAGACCCTCCATATCCCATTGTTTTAGGTCAATGCCCTTATGTATACCCAGCTGATGCATTTTTGCTGCTGTTACTTTTCCGATACCAAAAAATTTCTCAATAGACAAGTCGTCAATAAACTTAGCGGCATCTGCAGGCAGTATCACAAACAGACCGTCAGGTTTATTAACTTCAGAAGCTATTTTTGCCAGGAATTTATTGAAAGATATTCCCGCAGAAGAAGTAAGACCCAAATTTGTCAGTATTTCTTTCTTTATTGTTTTGGCAATCAATGTTGCAGATCCTGAATTTTTTATATCATTTGTGACATCAAGAAAAGCTTCATCAAGAGATAGTGGTTCAACCAGATCTGTATATTGCTTGAATATTTTTATTATTTCGCCTGATATTTCCACATATCTTTCAAAATGGTGGGGGACAAATATCAGATCGGGACATAGTTTTTTTGCAGTAAGAGATGGCATTGCCGACCGTATACCATATTTCCTTGCTTCGTAACTGGCGGCAGCCACTACATGTCTTTCTCCGCTACCTCCCACTGCCACTGGTTTACCACGCAGTTCAGGATTATCCAGTTGTTCAACTGATGCGAAAAAAGCGTCCATGTCGATATGGATTATTTTTCTCATATTCAAAGACACTAAAGAGCAGATTGTTAAAGATATTTGTTTCTTTGAAATAAAAATATGCATTTACAATAACGATACTCTTTTTATCAATTTCTGTTCTGTTTAATTATTAGTATGGCAAGGAATAAAAACTTTCATCGGTTTTAATATATTTTTCTATATTCGCAAAATTCGTAAAAACGTAAAATTTGCAAAAGATGAAAGTACTGGGAATTAACTGCAGTCCGAGAATTGGAGGCAACACAGAGATACTCATAAAAGAAGTCTTCAGATCACTGGAGAACAATGGCATAGACACAGAATTTTTTCAGCTGGGAGGCAAAAGTATTAGTGGGTGTACAGCCTGTATGAAATGCAGGGAGATCAAAGATGGAAGGTGTCATCAGGATAATGAAGTTATAAATTCCTGCATAGAAAGGATGGAGAGATGTGACGGTTTGTTGATTGGTGCGCCAGTGTATTTTGCTGATGTAGCTTCTGATGCCAAGGCACTCATTGATGTTGCCGGTTATGCAATGCGTGGAGCCGGCAATCCATTGAGGAGAAAGGTTGGAGCTGCTGTATTATCTATGCGAAGAGCGGGAGCAGTAAATGCATTTGATACAGTCAATCATTTTTTTCTAATCAATGAGATGATAATACCAGGATCATCCTACTGGAATATGGGAATAGGAAGGGAAAAAGGTGATGTTTTAAAGGATGAAGAAGGGCTGAACACAATGCGTGTTCTTGGAGAAAACATGGCATATCTTTTAAAAAGGCTGCACAATGGACAGTAATAAGAGTGAGTACATAAAATCTTCAACTCCGGTTATTGAATAATCCGGTTCTTTTAAAAGAATAGAAGAACCGGAATGTAACTAGGTCCGGACAGGCAGGATGTTCATAAAAATAATTAAGGGGTGTCTTTTTGAGACACCCCTGGTTATAAGGTTTCTGATAAAATCTCTCTGATAATTAATAATTTTCTCTTTCCGTGTAATGAGTATGAAGTAATTCATGAGACTTATGACTATTTGGTTTGTCCAGAAACTCTTCATAAATAGCAATTATTTCAGGGTTTTCATGTGATTTCCGGATAGGCATGTTTTCGTCTTCCGCATAGATGGCATTTATTCTGTTCTGTCTTATTTCCATGCTCGTGGGAATAGGCTGACCACCGCCGCCAATACAACCCCCCGGACATGCCATTATTTCAATAAAATGGTAATTGGTCTTTCCCTGACTTACCAGTTTTACAATTTTATTTGCATTGGTAAGACCGTGAGCTATAGCGACATTAAGCACTGCTCCTTCAAGAAATTTCCACTCATCCAGGCAGTTTTCAATTTTTATTGAAGCTTCTTTAACTCCTTCCATACCACGCACAGGAGTAATGTTCAGGTTTGTAAATGGCACTTCACGGCCTGTAACAATTTCATAGGCAGTACGTAATGCTGCCTCCATAACACCTCCTGTAGCTCCGAAAATAACACCGGCTCCGGTTGATTCACCCATTACAGAATCATAATGTGTGGGTTTAAGATTTCTGAAATCGATACCTGCCTGTTTAATCATCACAGCCAGTTCACGGGTAGTCAGGACAAAATCAATATCCTTGTATCCGCTTGCTCTCATTTCAGGTCTGTCAGCCTCATATTTCTTTGCTGTACACGGCATAATAGACACAGATACTATTTTTGAAGGATCGATTTTCTTTTTTGCTGCATAATATGTCTTTGCAAGAGCTCCAAACATCTGTTGAGGTGATTTACATGTTGACAGATTAGGCAGGAGTTCCGGATATTTATGTTCTATGAACTTGATCCAGCCAGGAGAACAGGATGTAAACATCGGCATCCTTGTCTTCTTATCTCCGTCGACAAGCACTTTTTTAAGTCTGCTTAGCAATTCAGTCCCTTCTTCCATTATTGTCAGGTCTGCACTGAAATCAGTGTCAAGTACAGAGTCGAAGCCCAGGTAGCGAAGGGCTGTAACCATTTTACCGGTAACAATTTCACCCGGATCACACCCCAGATCTTCTCCCAATGCTACTCTGACAGCGGGAGCTGTCTGAACGACTACATGTTTATCTTCGTCATAAATAGCATCCCATACCTGGTCGATATATGTTTTTTCCACGAGGGCACCGGTAGGGCAACGGTTTACACATTGTCCGCAGTTAGTACAGACGACATGACTCATTGGACGGTCATGGAAAGAAGAGATTTTCTGATGCAATCCCTTATTGGCAACAGCTATAGCTGAAATATGCTGTAATTGCGAACATGTTCTTACACAACGCTGACATCTGATACATTTACTGTCATCTTTGATAAAAGCAGGAGATGATCTGTCAATCTCATAATGACGGTCTTTCACCAGATCGATAAAGACAGTGTCTCCAAAGGCGAATTCATTTGCAAGAGCCTGAAGTTCACATTTCTGATTCTTGTAACACTTCGTACAATCTGAACGGTGTTCAGAAAGGAGAAGTTCAACAATATGTTTTCTGGCGTTTCGCACCTTAAGTGTATTAGTGTGAATATCCATACCTTCTGCAACAGGCATAGCACACGCAGCAACGAGAGTTCTGGCACCGGTCTGTTCTACAACACAAACACGGCAATTACCGGCAACACATAAATCCGGATGATTACACAATGTTGGGATATGTATGTTCAGTTTTTTTGCAGCATCCAGGACGGTTGTTCCCGGTTCTACTGAAATTTTCTGGTTATTTATAGTCAGATTTATCATTATTTTAAGAAGTTTAAATGTTAATAAATGATCTCTTCCCTGAAGTTTTCAACAATGGTTCTGAAAGCATTACCCACTGATTGTCCCAGACCACATTTTGATGCTACTTTCATTGTGTCTGCAAGTTTGAGAAGTTCATTGAGATAATTTGAATGTATTTCACCTTTTTTTACTTTTTCAACCCCTCTGAGTAATTGCTGACATCCGACTCTGCATGGAGTACATTGTCCGCACGATTCCTCCGCAAAAAAATCGAGGTAATTATGAAGGACATTGTACATCGATCTTGAACTGTTGAATAATTTCATTGATCCTCCGGTAGGGACTCCCTCAAAACCTATGATAGTATCCTGAAATTTTTTTCTTGGTACACAAAACCCTGAAGCACCTCCAACCTGGACAGCTTTTGTATCTCCGTCACCAAATTCATTAACAAACTCCTGTACTGTCATTCCAAGTTCCAGTTCAAATATCCCCGGGATAGGAGTATCTCCGGATACCGAAAACACTTTTGAGCCTCTTGAGTCTTTTGTTCCAAGCTGACTGTACGACTCCGGGCCATGAGTTATTATCATCATTGCAGTAACAAGAGTCTCAACATTGTTTATAGAAGTTGGTTTTTCAAAAACACCTGATGTTGTCGGATAGGGAGGTTTATTCCGTGGTTCCCCTCTCCTGCCTTCAATGGATTCAAAAAGAGCACTTTCTTCACCACAGATATAAGCACCACTTCCCAGACGATAGGAAATTTCAAAATCATATCCTATCTCTTTTATCATTTTATGAAATGCTTCAAGGTCCTTATATAATTGCGGGAGAAGAAAACGATATTCTCCTCTCAGATATACAATACCTTTTTTTGCACCAATAGCCTTACCAGCTATCGCCATTCCTCCATATACCTTGTATACTACCCTGTCTAAAATTTCACGATCCTTGAATGTTCCCGGCTCACCTTCATCAGCATTACAGACAACATATTTTTCAGGATCATCAATAGCAGCAGTATATTTCCATTTCAGACCGGTAGGGAAACCAGCTCCTCCCCGACCTTTAAGTCCTGAGTCGAGAACTTGTTGAATTATCGACTGACTCGACATTTCCCAGGCTTTTTTCAATACCTTTTCTGCATCTATTTTCTCAAAAATCAGATCTACTTTATTCAGTCCTTTGTTTTTCATGTCTTTCAGAATAATATTATTTCTGCATATAATCTTTAATAATCTCTACAACCTTTTCCGGAGTAAGCTCGGTGTAAGGTATTTCATTAATCAGCATCGCAGGAGCCTTGTGACACCATCCGATACAATTAGTCTCCAGTAAAGTGAACTGTTTATCGGAAGTAGTCTCTCCCACTTTTATCTTAAGCATATCTTCCATTGTCTCGAGTATCTCTATCTTACCCTTCATTGAACAGGTTATTGTTTTGCAAACCCTGATGACATACCTGCCACGCTCCTGGGTATCCAGAAAGGTGTAAAATGAAGCCGTCCCATATACTTCTGCTGCAGAGATATCAAGCTCTTTTGCAACTTCAACCATAGCCTCATCAGTAAGATAATTATGTTTCTCCACTATACCCTGAAGTATAGGCAAAAGACTCTCTCTTGTGCGACCATGCTTATCGGATAATTCCTTGACAAGATTTCCTAATTGGTACATTTTTTATTGATTTTTAAATAGTTAAAATTTATTAATCGTACAATTATTCCTTTTAAAATTCGGCTGTTAATTTAATAACAATACTTTTTAAAACCCAAAATAATTCTCATTCTTACTAATTTAGAATTAAACTAAAGAAGAAGAACGAGATTAAACCAATACAAAATCTCCAGGAAAATACTGTATTTGAGACTTAAGCGACCAACTTAAATCGTTGTTTATCTGCACTATAAATAGATAAGAAAACAAACCTGATAAAAGATGTTTTAGAAGCTATTCTGTTTTTTTTTCGGAACTACCGGAAAAACCTTCAGGAATGATTTTTCCTTCCTGTTTGAGCTGCTGATAATGTGATTTTAAGTTTTTTTTTGTATATTAGAATAATTATTACTGGCAATAAAACAAGTAAAACTTAACCTACTAGGAGGATTATTATGGCTGTAAATTATCTATGTAAAGTATGCCGGGGACATCTCAATGTAAAAAATTCCATTATCCTTTCTGCAACCAATCTCGGTGACAGGCGGGAAAAGGGATTGGTTCTGCTCAACCCCAAAATAGGAAATTATACAAAAACCACACATCCCAATTTCAGTATTAAGGAAAAAGTGGAATATATCTACACTTGTCCCATTTGCGGGGCCCGGCTAAACAGCATGAAATATCTCCATATGGTAAGGATACTCATGATCGATGAAACAGGCAGGGAATTCAACATTTATTTTTCAGGTATTGGCGGTGAGAAATGTACATATAAGATAAGAGAAAACATAATTGAAGAAAAATCTGGGCCGGATGTAAGGATCTACGATAAATATTTTGAAGTTCCTGAAGAAGACAGGAAATACCTTTAGCTTTTTGCATATTGAATAAAATTAATAACACCTGGAAATAAACACTTTACAACAATAGTCCTGTTTCACGTTCAGGAATGGAGCGATAGTTTTTTATTTCTAATGTGTCTTTTCCGCTGAAGAGTCTCTTTTTTTTATAATAAATAGTGCATTATTTCTGTTTGTGTCTCAACAATAAAATTATAATTTTACTGCCGTTTTTTCTTCTTCACTGAATTTTGCCGGCATTTGGCAGCAGGTTATATTTATTTTATTATCTGTTAGTTAAATACTATTTAATCAGAAATAAACTGTTATAAACCGACAACAGCAGCAAAAAAGAAGATTAAGCAGGAAATATTAATTAATCAATCAATTTAAAATATATACTTATGAGCAGAGATGTAAACAAAATGGCAGCCGATAATATCCGTATACTGGCTATGTCGATGGTTGAGAAGTCCAAATCGGGTCATCCCGGAGGAGCAATGGGAGGTGCTGATTATATTCATATTTTATTCTCAGAGTTCCTCAATTTTGATCCGGATGATCCAAAATGGATTAATCGTGACAGATTTTTTCTGGATCCCGGTCATATGTCTCCTATGCTCTATTCGATACTAACGCTTACCGGTCATTTTAAGACAGATGATCTCCAGCATTTCCGTCAGTGGGGCAGCCCGACTCCCGGTCATCCGGAGCTGGATGTGATGAGAGGCATTGAGAACACTTCAGGTCCTCTTGGGCAGGGGCATACCATGGCTGTTGGTGCTGCCATAGCCGAACGATTTCTGGCGAACAGATTTGGCGACTTATTTTCTCATAAAATTTTTACATTTATTTCTGACGGTGGTGTTCAGGAAGAGATCTCCCAGGGTGCTGGACGGTTAGCAGGCTATCTGGGTCTTAATAATCTTATCATGTTTTACGACTCTAATGATATCCAGCTTTCTACCGAGACCAATGCTGTTACTCAGGAAGATACTGCCATGAAATACCGGGCATGGGGATGGGAAGTGATTACAATTGACGGAAATGATCACGATCAGATAAGAGATTCACTGAACAAAGCCCTTGGTTCTAAGGATAAACCGGTATTGATAATCGGTAAAACTGTTATGGGGAAAGGTCTTTTAGACAACAACGGTAACAGTTTCGAGAGAAAGACATCCACTCATGGCATGCCGGTAAGCGATGCCGGAGGTTCATTTGAAAAATCGATGACAAACCTTGGAGGAGATATTAATGATCCTTTTAAGATATTCGATGAAGTAAAAGAATATTATAACCAGATACTTGAAAAGAAGAGGCAGAAGAAAGCAGAATGGCAGAAAAAGAAAGATGAATGGGCAACAGCCAACAGTTCACTGAATGACAAACTGAATTTGTTTTATTCTGGTGATATCCCGGAGATAGATTTCAAATCGGTTCAACAAAAGGAGAATTCAGCAACCAGGGCTGCATCAGCTGCCGTACTATCCGTTCTGGCAAAAAATATTGAAAACATGATTGTTGCTTCGGCTGACCTCTCTAATTCCGATAAAACTGACGGTTTTCTTAAGAACACCAAAGCTTTTTCGAAAGGTGACTTCTCTGGCTCTTTTCTGCAGATGGGTGTTGCAGAACTTACCATGGCTGCCGTTGTCAACGGAATGGCTCTCCATGGTGGTGTCATACCCGCCTGTGGAACCTTCTTTGTTTTTTCCGACTACATGAAACCTGCAGTTCGTCTGGCCTGCCTAATGGCATTACCAGTTAAATATATATGGACACATGACGCTTTTCGTGTCGGAGAAGATGGTCCTACGCACCAGCCGGTTGAACAGGAAGCACAAATCAGACTTATGGAACATCTGAAAAATCACCAGGGCGAAAACAGCATGCTCGTTCTGCGTCCGGCTGATGCCGTTGAAACAAATGTGGCATGGAAGCTTGCACTGGAGAACAAACGTACGCCGACTGCTCTTATATTATCACGACAGGGCATCAAAGATCTTCCTTCAGATACCAACGACAGATATGCAGATGCTTTGAAAGCACATCACGGCGCATATATTGTTCAGGATTGTGATGGCACTCCCGACATTATTCTTCTTGCCAGCGGCTCTGAAGTATCCACCCTGGTTGAAGGAGCTGCTCTTCTGAAAAACAGCAAACTCAGAATAAGAATAGTATCGGCACCTTCAGAGGGTCTGTTCAGAGAAGAACATGAATCCTATCGTAAGTCTGTCATACCCGACAATATACCGGTATTCGGACTTACTGCCGGCCTTCCTGTTACACTGCAGGGGCTAGTCGGACCTAAAGGCAAGGTATGGGGCGTCACTACTTTTGGCTATTCGGCACCATACAAGGTACTTGATGAAAAATTCGGATTTACTGCTGAAAATGTGTCCCGGCAGGTAAAAGAGTACCTTGAACAATACAAAAAATAAACTGAGTCACTGTTTTTTCAATATACATAATGTACCTTTAACTTACCCCCTTCCCTACAGAAGGGGGTATTTAATTATTTGAAAATCAACAGGCATTTACGAACAAGCCAGGATTCAATATATATGAAGGTATTTTAAGACGCCCTCTTTTTTATTATCTTTGCACCCAAAATTAAATATGGCATACGACATACAACCCAATATTAAAGGTCTTATTTTTGATCTCGATGGCACTCTTGCGAATACCATGCCCTATCATTTTCTGGGATGGAAACTGGCTAGCAATAAATTTGGTGTTGACATGGATAAAACTTTTCTCAGAAAATTAAATGGAAGTGCCGGAAAGATTATTGCTTCTGAACTGATCAGGCAATTCAGACTGGAGAATGTTACTATTGAACAATTAATAGAAGAGAAACTATATCAGTTCAATAAAATACAACATGAAGTAAAACCCATTGAACCAGTTGTAAATATTGTAAAAAAATATCATGGAGTTCTTCCAATGGCAGTAGGAACAGGAGGACACAGAAAAGCTGTGGAACGCACTCTTGAAATAACAGGATTACGACAATATTTCGATATTATTGTTACATCAAATGATGTTACAAATTACAAACCTCATCCTGAAACATTCCTTAAATGTGCTGAAATGATGAAAGTTAATCCTGAGTTTATTCAGGTATTTGAAGATGGCAATCTTGGTCTGGAAGCAGCCCGCACCGCAGGTATGATTGCGACAGATGTAAGATCATGGTACAACTCAGACTGGTAAAATATTCAATACAGGATACCGAAGCCATACTAAGACAAATAACAAAACACATCTGTAAGGTATATAAATACCTGACAGTTATGATTATTTATCTTCCCCTTTTTAAAAAGTAAAAAGTATTATATTTTTCAGGTAAATGGAAACACTGAAACATATTGTAACAACTTCTGATGGTTCACATTCAATATACGTACCTGAACTGGATGAACATTATCATTCAGTGTTTGGCGCAGTACAGGAATCCCGGCATATCTTCATCATGAATGGCATGAATGAAAGCAAAGCATCACCTTTAAGAATTTTTGAAGTTGGATTCGGAACTGGTCTGAATGCTCTTCTAACTGCCTGCGAAAGTATTGATGGTAACAGGGAAATATTTTATACTTCTATCGATAAGTATCCTCTTGATAAGAATATAATAGGCTCACTGAATCATTTTTCATTTGCCGGAGACAAGGGGAAAGATCTGTTTATCCGCCTGCATGAAGCAAAGAACGGAGTCATGACAAATATTTGTAAGGATTTCAGTATCAGAAAAATCACCGGTGATTTTCTGACTTATGACGAAGAAGGTTCTTATGATCTGATCTATTTCGATGCTTTTGGGCCCGATAAACAACCCGAAATGTGGACTTCAGAGATATTCAAAAAAATATTTTCTTTCACAGTTACAGGAGGAATACTGGTAACCTACTCGGCAAAAGGCACAGTTAAACGGAATCTCAGATCTTCCGGTTTTGAAGTATCAATACTCGGAGGGCCTCAGGGGAAGAGACATATTATAAGGGCTGTCAAAAAATAATAAGTATAAAAACTTTTTTACATTGGTCAAAGTATTATCTTTGCTAAAATTTTAATATTAAATAATAATATTTAAACATATGAAAATCAGAACAATAGCCGTGTCAGCTATAGCAATGACCCTGATAATTAGTTCCTGTGGAAAAAATGCAGTCAATAATTCTAAAATTAAAAGTCTTTCGGACTCCCTGGCATATGCTTTTGGTATTGTAAACTACAATGCTTTGGTTACTGATAGCCTGATACTTGATCCTTTACTTGTTGCAAAAGCCATGCTTGACGGAGAAAAAGGTAAACCCAAAATGTCAGATGATGAGGCAAGAGCTTTTATTATGACTTATGTAAGCGATCGTGAAGAAGAAAGGGCTACAAGACAGGCAGCAGAAAATGAAATATTATATAAAGATTACATTATGGAGAACGAGGAATTCCTTTCAAAAAACAGGGAAAAAGAAGGTATTACTGTTACACCGAGTGGATTACAGTATGAAGTAATAAAAATGGGTAATGGTGCCAAACCCACTAGTGAAAACATTGTTAAAGTTCATTATACCGGAACCTTAATCGACGGGACTAAGTTTGATTCTTCCGTTGACAGAGGGGAACCTGCACAGTTTCCTGTTTCAGGTGTGATCCCCGGATGGACAGAAGCTCTTCAACTAATGCCGGTAGGATCAAAATTTAAGATATATCTGCCACAGGATCTGGCCTATGGAGCAAATGGTGCAGGAAATCTCATAAAACCTTTTTCAACCCTGATCTTTGACGTTGAACTTCTTGAAATAACTGAATAATAGTTAGATAAACTAAATTACATCAGGGAATTATACTAATTTTTAACATCAGATTATCAAACCCGGATGGCATTCGAAATAACAGGTAAAATAATTGACATATTACCGGTAAACCAGGTAAGTGACAAATTCAGGAAACGGGAATTTGTCATAGAGAAAAAAGAGACGGGAAATACTGTCGTCTTCACCGATTATATCAAGTTCCAGCTTATTCAGGATAAATGTGATATTATCAATGACTCATATCTCAATGAAGACGTAAGGATATGGTTTAATCTCAAAGGGAATAAATGGGAGCGTGACGGAAAAATAAATTACTTTACCAATCTTGATGCCTGGAAAATAGAGAAAATAAATCCGGGTAACATACAAACGGATATTCCTTCAGATAATATTCCGGAAGATATTCCACCTGAGATTGATGATCTGAGTGATCTTCCATTTTAGATAATGATCAATCCACTCCTACAGAAATGGGAAACTCAATATGAAGCTCCTCCTTTTAGCAAAATTGAAATTTCTCATTTCAGACCGGCAGTAGAAGAAGCAATAAAGGAAGCTGCTGCAGAAATAGAATATATTTCTTCAAATCCGGATTTACCGGATTTTTTCAATACTATAGATGCTCTCGACCGGACAGGCGAAAAACTGGATCGTATAACTTCAATCCTTTTCAATCTCAACAATGCAGAAACAAGCGATGAATTGCAGGCTGCAGCACGTGAAATATCGCCTTTGCTGACACGGTTCTCAAATGATATTACATTAAATGAGAAGCTCTTTGCCAGAATAAAATATGTATTCAAAAAGAAGAACCTTATTTCCCTTAACAGAGAAGAGGAAATGCTTCTTGATAAATATCACCGGAATTTCATTCTTGGCGGAGCAGGCCTCAGGAAAAAGGAAAAAACACGGTTCAGAGAAATATCAGAGGAACTGGCACAACTTTCATTAAAATTCGAAGAAAACATTCTTCACGACACAAATGCCTTTGAACTTCATCTTGAGAGTGCAGATGAACTGCAAGGATTGCCTGAAAATATTGTTGAAGCGGCTTCCCGGGAAGCTTTGTCGAGAGGTAAAAAGGGTTGGATATTTACTCTTCATGCTCCAAGCTATATCCCTTTTATGAAATATTGCAAGAAAAGGGATCTCAGGAAGCAAATGTTTAAAGCTTATTCTTCAAGATCTTTCCATTCCGACTCACATGATAACAGAAAAATAGCAGTAAAAATTGCCAACCTGCGGCTGGAATTATCTAATATACTGGGTTTTAATACATTTTCCGACCTCGTTTTGAATGACAGGATGCTGGATAACAAAGAAAAAGTACTTTCTTTTCTCAATGACTTGCATAAGGCAGCTTATCCTGCAGCTCTCAGGGATTATGCAAAAATTGAAGAATATGCAAATGCAAACGGACACAGCGGTAAGCTTGAAAGATGGGATTGGGCCTTTTATTCAGAGAAACTTCGGAAAGATCATTTCAATATTGATGATGAAACGCTCAGACCATATTTCAGTCTTAATAATCTGGAAGAAGCTGTTTTCAATCTTGCATCATCACTTTTTGGGATAAGTTTTAATGCCGTTGAGAACATACCTGTTTATCATCAGGAAGTAAAGACCTGGGAAGTCCTGGATTCAGATGGATCATTTCTGGCATTACTTTATACAGATTATTTTCCCCGAAAAGGAAAGGGAAGTGGAGCCTGGATGACCAGTTACAGAGAACAATATATATTGAATGGCAAAGATTTCAGACCTTTCATCTCTATTGTAACCAATTTTACGAAGCCATCAGAAAATCTTCCATCACTGCTTACTTTCGATGAAGTTAAAACCTTTCTTCATGAATTTGGCCATGCATTGCATGGTATGTTCTCAAAATGTACATATAAGTCTCTCTCCGGAACAAACGTAGCCCGTGATTTTGTTGAATTACCATCACAGCTATTCGAAAATTACGCTTACGAGAAAGAATGGCTTGCTTTATGGGCGCGACATTATATTACCGGAGAAACAATCCCCGGTGAACTAATAGAAAAAATAAAAATGTCTGCAACTTTTAATGAGGGATATGCATGTAACAGACAACTCAGCTTCGGCTTTCTGGATATGGCATGGCATACAATAACAAGTCCGGTCACTTCAGACATCGAAGAATTTGAATCTGCTGCCACCGGATTAACAGAAATTTTCCCTCCCATCCATGATATAAACATAAGTGTTTCTTTTGCTCATATCTTCGGAGGAGGGTATGCTTCTGGTTACTATGGTTACAAATGGGCAGAGACCCTTGATGCTGATGCATTTAATTATTTAAAAGGAAAAGGTGTTTTTAACCGGGCAATAATGACATCTTTCAGAAAGAACATTCTTGAAAAAGGAGGGTGTGATAATCCGATGAGTCTTTACAGAAATTTCAGGGGTCAGGAACCGACAATTGATGCTTTTCTTGAAAGAAGTGGATTGACACATAGCTGAAATAAGGTAAGTGAATCCCCGAACATATATTATATTTGTCAATAGATTCAAAGTGTCTTTTTATTTGAATAGATTTTTTTAAAAATATTATTTTACTGATGTTCCTATGATCCTTTTCTTCCAAAGCTCTGCAAAGACTATAATAGCAGCAGGAATTCGCAACATACTTACCGAAAAAGAAATCAAAAAACTTGTCTGGCTTTTTGATGCTGATTTATTGAATAAAGATATATTGAAGGGTCCGTTTATTGGTCCCAGAAAAGAGATGGTGACTCCCTGGAGCACTAACGCAGTTGAAATAACTCAGAATATGGGGATTAGTGGAATCGAAAGAATAGAGGAATTTCATCCTGCCGGGAAGAACATATCATGGGATCCCATGTTACAAGGATTATACGATGGTTTGAACCAGAAAATATTTACTATTGACCGGCAGCCTGAACCTGTTCTTTTAATCGATGACATAAGTGAATATAATACAAGAGAGGGACTTGCGTTAAGTGATGAAGAGATTGATTACCTTGAAAACCTGAGTCGAAAACTGGGACGAAAACTAACAGACAGTGAGGTATTTGGTTTCTCTCAGGTTAATTCTGAGCATTGTCGTCATAAAATTTTCAACGGAAAATTCATCATTGATGGCATAGAAAAAGATACTTCTCTTTTCCAGATGATAAAGCTTACTACCAGGAAGAATCCCAATAAAGTTATCTCGGCATATAAAGACAACTGCGCCTTCATTGAAGGTCCTGTTGTCGAACAATTTGCTCCGAGGACACAGGATAAAGCGGACTATTTCGTTGTCAGCAAATTCAAATCTGTTCTTTCACTGAAAGCTGAGACTCATAACTTCCCTACAACAGTTGAACCTTTCAACGGAGCATCTACGGGTACGGGCGGAGAGATCAGAGACCGTATTGCCGGAGGCAAAGGGGCTTTCCCCATTGCAGGTACTGCTGTTTACATGACATCATATCCCCGCTGTGAAGGCCCAAGGGAATGGGAAAAAGCCACTGAAGAAAGACCATGGCTATATCAGACTCCCGAAGATATTCTCATTAAAGCCTCGAACGGGGCGAGTGATTTTGGCAATAAATTTGGTCAACCTCTTATATGTGGTTCTGTCCTTACATTCGAACATTTCGAAAACGGTAAGAAGTACGGATATGATAAAGTAATAATGCTTGCCGGAGGCATTGGCTTAGGAAAAAAAGATTCAAGTGAAAAGGATATACCCGAAAAAGGAGATGTTATTATTCTTCTTGGAGGTGACAACTATCGTATCGGTATGGGAGGAGGAGCTGTCTCTTCTGTCGAGACTGGAAAATACGACAGCTCAATAGAATTGAATGCTGTACAGCGCGCAAATCCCGAGATGCAGAAAAGACTATATAATGCCATCAGAGCTCTGAGTGAAATGGACAATAATCCCATTATTTCCATCCATGACCATGGTGCCGGAGGACATTTAAACTGTCTTTCCGAACTGGTTGAGTCAACAGGCGGTATTATTGATATGAGCAAGCTGCCTATAGGCGATCCTACCCTGTCTGCAAGGGAAATTATTGGAAATGAATCGCAGGAACGGATGGGCCTTGTCATGAAAGCTGACACTGCAGATGTACTGAAAAACATTGCAGACAGAGAAAGGGCTCCCATGTATATCATAGGGAAAGTTACAGGAGATTATAAGTTTATATTTGTCAATTCTGAGACAGGAGAAAAACCTTTGGACCTTGATTTGGAAGATCTTTTCGGAAATCCTCCCCTGACAATCATGAATGACACTACCATACCTTCTGTTTTCAGGGAAGTAGAATATCAACAGGATCAAATAGCCGGATATGCTGAAACCGTTCTGCAGATGGAGGAAGTTGCATGCAAAGACTGGCTCACAAACAAAGTGGACAGATCGGTTACAGGAAGAATTGCCAAACAGCAATGTGCAGGTCCTTTACAACTACCGCTCAATAACACCGGGGTGATAGCTCTTGATTACAGTGGCAAGCCGGGAATGGCCACTGCTATAGGGCATGCGCCTGCAGCAGGACTGGTTGATGCATCTGCCGGTTCTGTGTTATCTATAGCTGAGGCATTGACTAATATAATATGGGCTCCACTCACACATAAACTAAATAGTGTTTCTCTTTCTGCCAACTGGATATGGCCCTGTAAAAATAAGGGTGAAGATTCCAGGATCTATGAAGCGGTAAAAGCTGCCAGTGATTTTGCTATTGCACTCGGAATTAACATCCCAACAGGGAAAGACAGTCTCTCAATGAAACAGAATTACAGCGACCAGGTTGTTTATTCTCCTGGTACTGTAATAATATCCGCATCAGCTGAAGTAAAAGATATAAGAAAGGTTGTTGAACCTATAGTCAGGAATGACCCGGATACAAGTCTGTTATATATTGACATGAGCTGTGATTACTACAAGACCGGGGGGAGTTGTTTTGCACAATCACTTAACAGACTGGGAACAGAAGTGCCGACAGTGAAAGACCCGCATTATTTTGCCAGAGTATTCAATACAGTACAGGATCTTATCCTAAAAGATAAAATACTGGCGGGCCATGATATATCTGCAGGAGGCATGCTTACCACTCTTCTTGAGATGTGCTTTTCCAATACAGAAGGAGGTCTGGACATTGATCTTTCCGCAATAAATGAAAAAGACCTGATCAGGATATTGTTCAGCCAGAATCCCGGTATAATAATTCAGACAGGAAATAAAGATAAAGTATCTGAGTCACTTGATAAAAACGGGATATCATACTTCCGGATTGCCAGACCTGTTCCTGAGAGAATGCTATTTATAACTAAGAGAGACCAGAAAATAAAACTTGATATTGATAAACTTCGCGATAAATGGTTCAGGACTTCATATCTTCTTGATCGCCGACAGTCGGGCAATAATCTTGCAAAAGAGCGCTATGACACCTATGCCGCAAATAAGATATGTTTCGTCACAGGCAATTTTAAGGGCACTTATGGATCGCTGGGAATATCCCCTGTAAAGCAGATAAAAAGTAGTACAAGAGCTGCTATAATAAGAGAAAAAGGAGTCAATGGTGACAGGGAGATGGCTTATGCCCTGTTTCTCTCCGGTTTTGAAGTTAAAGACATTCATATGACTGATCTTGTCTCTGGAAGAGAGACTCTGGAAGATATTAATATGATAGTTTTCGTAGGGGGTTTTTCCAATTCCGATGTACTTGGGTCGGCTAAAGGGTGGGCAGGTGCTTTTATGTATAATCCTAAAGCAAAAGGCGCACTTAACAAATTTTACAAAAGGGATGACACTCTTTCACTGGGAGTCTGTAACGGTTGTCAGCTCATGGCTGAACTGGGGCTTATCTATCCGGAACATGATGAAAAACCAAAATTGCTTCATAACAAATCACAGAAATTTGAATCATCTTTTCTGGGTGTAAAAATACTGAAGAGTAATTCAGTCATGCTGGGCAACATGGCCGGAATGGAGCTGGGTATATGGATAGCACATGCCGAAGGACGCTTCAGGCTGCCGTATTCTGAAGAAAGATATAATATCCCGTTAAAGTATTCCGGACACACTTATCCGGCTAATCCAAACGGATCTGATCATAATATTGCAGCACTATGTTCATCTGATGGTCGTCATCTGGCTATGATGCCACATCTGGAACGATCATTTTTCCCATGGCAATGCGGATACTACCCTCACGACAGGAAAAAAGATGATGTAACGCCCTGGATAAAAGCCTTTGTTAATGCCAGAGAATGGATTGAGAACAGATAATAATGAATATCCTTAAAACAATGCTTTTAATTCCTGTTTTCAGGAGTAAATGACAGCGACAGCACCTTTGATATATCACTGTCTGACGTACCGGAAGCAGTGTAGTTAACAGGCAAGATCTTTTCACTGATAATCTGCACATTATATTTGCCAGTATCCTGTATGTACATTGTCCCTAAATAGGAATCACATCTGTAATAAGGATATGACACTTCCTTGGAATCAAGTACTATCCTGTCGCAATCGGGATAACCCTCTAACCTGTTATCCTGAACACTAACCAGAACATTGTTTTTATATCTTAGATTGGTGGTGTCTTTCGTTGCACTTGACAGCCATACATTATACCTTCCCGCTTTTGTAACAACGACACTCCATTCTGCAGTGTTACCCGAAGGATTCACCACATCGCTGTAACAATCGGCTTTTTCAAGATTCAACGATATAGTCCCATCCTCCAATTGTAAAATATCATTGGTTTTTCTCTCAGTGTTATCATAGGTATTTGAGGAATTACCACATGAATAAAGTAAGCTTAAGCTTATGAATATTGCTGTCCACACAAATGTTGTTCTTGTCATTATATTTGATTGATTATTTTGGTTTCATTCGCAAATTATTTATTATTTCACTGACCGAATGGAACTTACATGAATTAAACAATGATTTCCTTTTTTGACATACTGCTCATATAAGTTTCATTTATATAACGTAACAAATAACATTCCATTGTATACTTTTTTTATTAAAATAATATCAAATATTTCAATTAAAAAATGAAGATATGGTGAAGAGCAGCAGTTTTTTGACCAACATCAGTATTTAACAGGTTACATGTATGTTACTTATGTCTACTCTGAAATATCCACAGGTTCCTTCAGTGAGATAACTTTTGAGTAATTTTTTTTGTCAGGATGGGAAAGAATAATTGCTTCAGCTACTATTTCTGCAATATCAGCAACTGGTGTTTCTGTAACCGGAGAAAATGTTTTCTTACAAAGGGGGCATGCAGTTGCAAGAATATCCGGATTATTTCTGGTAAGATCTTTTGCTGCATCACTGGCGATCTTTTTCTTTTGAGCATAGCTGATATGCATATTCCCAAGACTGCCTCCGCAGCAATATGCGTTTTCATCTTCATGTCTTGTTAACTGAAGTCGGCCTACATGCTTCAATACCTCTTTAGGTTCAGCATAAACACCTGATCTTCTTCCAAGTTCGCAGGGAGAATGATATGTAATTTTTTTTCTGAGGAAACGTAGTCTGAGGACATCTTCATTAATAAGGGAATTTATGAATTGTGAATGATGGTATACATCAATATCCAGGTAGTAACTCTCCCTGAAAACTTTATAGCATATAGGACAGGATGTAACGAGTATATTTGCTCCTGATTGCTTAATTATCTTTGAATTATAATTAATAAGTTCTCTTGCTTGCTTGTATTTCCCGGCCAGCATCAGGGGACGTCCGCAACATACTCCTCCTTCTTCATCCATGAAGTTGTAATTGACTCCTGCTGCATCAAGAATTTTTATCATTGATTTTTTTATTGCAGGAGTCAGATGAGTCATACATCCTGCGAAATACAATACCTCAGCTTTGGTTGTTTTTACTGCAGGCAGCCAGCCATAAACGAGGCTGCCATTTGTTTTTGGTACAGGTATCTTAACATGTGAAGGGAAATATTTCTCAAAGAATCCGTTGTCACCAGATTTTGTTTCCGGTTCTCTTCTCATTATCATCCTGATAGGTGTAAGTTCTATTCCGACGGGGCAGTTTTGATCACAACGTCCGCACATCAAACAATTATTGGCAATATCCTTTACATCTTCATTATTTCGTATTCCTTTCAGGAGGTAGGCTGACTGGATATCAGTGATACCGGTTGATAAATTTAACTGGCAGGTATCGATACATATGCCGCAAGATGAACAGGAATAAGTTTGTATTTCAGTAAAAGCCCCATAATGATCTCCCGTTCTTATTCCTGAGTTTCTTGCGAAAATCAGAAATAATTCAGTAGGAATATGCATGTATCTTGTAAGGGGGAGCAGGATAAAAAATGTTCCCAGAGAAATAGAGTATAGCCACCAGAAAGGATACGCCAGTTCATTAACGGGGAGGAAGGATGCAAAGACAGATCCCAAAGATCCTGTAAGGAAGCTTCCAGTATCATAAGCAGCACTGGTAAAACTTTCAGCCAGGAGTCTGCTTGGAAAAATCAACCATAGTGAAGTAAGGGCAACTTTATCGAGTGTTTTCAACCTTGTTGTTTTTTTCATCCCTACTACGCGTGAAGAAAACCTCTTTATGACAGCAAGCAGAAGTCCGGACAGGATAAAAGCAAGTAAAAAATCCATAATAAAAGCATAAAAGGCTTCTATGCCGTTTCTGCCGTGCTCGGGATTAAAGAACTTAAAAAAGATAGCTTTGTAAGGAGGATTGAGATGTCTTGTTCCGAAGATATCAGCTTCAATTGTTCCAAAAAGAATTAGTAAAAACCATCCGAATGCAAGACTCATGTGCATATATCCAAGACGGAAATTAGATTTCAGTATTTTCCTGTGAATAAGGCTCTCCATGAAAATCTCTTTCAGACTTTTAGCAAACGGTCTTCCAAAAAAGCCGCGTTGTAAGCGTAGCTTATCAGCCCGTGAAAGATCACGGAACCAAAGTACACACCTGACAACAGCATATATCAGAATGAAATAAAGACCTATATTGAATGGTATGACAAAGGGATCAAACTGCATGTTGTTTTTTGTTTTTGAAAGCTTCCTGTGCCAATGCAATAACATTCCGGGTGTTCACCCCTCTTGGGCAAACAAGGATGCATTTACCACAAAGCATACAATTGAATATTTTTTCCTTTACTTCCTCGTTTTCACCCCGCTTTAAAAGTATCTGTAGTTCTCTCAGGCTAAATCGTATATAATTACCTGAAGTACATGTTGCTGAACAACAACCGCATTCAATACACCATCTAAAAGAAGGTTCATTGTCATGAATAAAATCTGCAATGCTTCTATCGTTGGCATCATAGTCTATCCTGCGGGCTTTTAACAGTGTAAATCCGAAATTACTCATATTAATTACTTCTATCATTCAGATAATCTATCACATCAATAACAGCTGCCCTGGCATGTGATATAGTTTCTGTAATATTCATTGGAGCGGTACAGGTTCCGGCATAAAAAATCCCTTTTTTATTACTTTTATTTGATCCGTAATGAAGATCTGTCGCTTTGAAGAATCTGTTCTCGCCTGTGTCAAGCTCTGCTGACAAGGCTATTTTCTGTCCGCTTTCGGCCATTTCCATACCTGCCATTAACACGAGCATATCCAGACCAATTTTCAAAGGTCTGCCTGTAAGGGTGTCTTCAACTTTTGTTATGAGCTTATTATCTATATCCTGAGAGACTTCTGAAACTTTTCCTCTTATAAAATTAACCCCATAGTCCTGCTGGGCTTCTTTGTACAATTCCTCATACAATGCCCCTCCCATACGGATATCCATATAAAAACAAAATACTTTGGCTTCAGGTATACGTTTTACAATCTCAATGGCCTGTTTCACTGCAGTGACACAACACAACTTTGAACAATAAACATTACCGACCTTTTCATCTCTTGATCCTACACAATGTACCATCCCGATTTTTGAAGGAATATTTCCATTCTGAAGTTTTATTTCATCATTACGGAACATTTTTTCCAGATCAGCAGAGCTTATAACATTATCATAAATACCATATCCATACTCTTCTTTTCTTTCGCTTCTGAAAAGATCAAAACCTGTTGAAACAACAATAGCATCTGCCTGTAATTCTTTTCCATCAGAAGTACGGACAACAAAAAAATCATTTTCTCTGACAATGTCATTAACATCTGTATCAGTAAAAAGTGAAATGCTCTTATGTCTGATAAGGTTTTCCAGGTAATTGATAACCTCCCTGCTGTCTTTTCTGTCGGGGAAAAGATGATACCAATCCCGCACGTGTCCACCTGTTTCTGCAGATCTTTCCAGTAAAGTGACAGTACAATCATGTTTTGCTAGCTGACCTGCAACTTCCATACCGGCTGTTCCCCCACCAATAACTATTACTTTATTCTTCATTTTAAACGTTTATCATATTTTCCGGCACAGGCATCTGTCTTCCATCCCTTGTTCTGTATTTATCAGCCGGATCATAGTGTATCCCCATTTTTTTTAACAAAGGTTCTGATTGAACCATATGATACTGTAATCCCAGGTCCCATGGATTATATCCTAAAACGAGGCCTGCCAGCTCTTCATATGTGAGAACCGGTATTGATTCTCCATTATCACCATATACTGTACCATTCATCTCTTTTATAGTATATTGCCATTTATCCATGAACATAGTACACCCAGGGCAGTTTGTCAGGACCATATCAGGTTTATATGGTTTCATGGAGTCAAATTTTTTTACAGTATTTGATAAGGAATATCCCCTGTTAGCCTGAACCAGATATTGTCTGAATCCAAAACCACAACAATGTCTCCTTTCCGGATAATCTATAACTTTCCCTCCCCAGGCTTCTATCATACCTCCCAGCACATTAGGAAATTCTGCTCCTCCGACACCATACTTTGGAAAAATTTTAGCATAGTGGCATCCAACATGTTCTACAATATTCAGTGGTTTACCGGTCTTATGATTAATAAGTAAATATTTTGCTTTTTCAGCTATCTCATTCCGGAATTTATAAATCAGGTCACTTGTATGAGCCATATTCAAAGGAAGGTCGAATTCTCTGCCTGTTGCTCTTCGAAGATAGTCTCTTGTTTTTTCGAGCTCTTCGGGAAAGTGCTTCCATGTTTCAAGTATCTCGGTATAAACACCAAAAGATGTTACACAGGAAATTACAATATTTTTATAACCCGCCTCTTTCATCAGGGCATAATGACGTGCAATAACTGTCATAATTGTTGAGAAGGGCACAACGTCAGCGTGATATCCAATTCCTGTACATGTTGTATGTGAAGGATTCTCCAGCACATCTTTTCTAAGATCATCTCTAAGAAACTTAAGGAAGAATTGTTCTGAACCCGGAAAAAAACTTTGGCGGATACAGGATCTTACATAGAAATAATGATCATCTGCTATTTCTTTATTATATTCTGACCAAATTCTTTTTTTCCCTTCTGTTTGCATAGTACAGTTTTATAACTAATGGGTATGTTTCTTTTTATTTGCTGTAAATACTTCATTGAAATATTCATTTTTAATACCCTCATTTTCAAATTGAAGCCCCATTTCTTCTGCTTTCTTTCTTGAATGGCTTTCTATTGTATCAAACAAGTCAGTTCCTCCGGTAACCTCAAAAATATTTATAAGTTCCTGCCTCACATTATCTGGTATTTTTCTCAGAGGACCTTCACCAAGTTCATCAACATGTCCTCCAAAACGTTCATAAACATCGTTTGTATTTTTAAGAATGTACTCCCAAATTGGACCTTGCTCCCGATGCATCTCAGGACTTACCGCATATGATGCAACACAGTAACCATACTTCAATATATTTTCTCCCACTGTACGCTTTATTGCAAACTGTTGTCTGCCTTTTTCAGACTCAGTAAAAAATCCCAGCTTCATTGAGAGGGTACGCAAAGACATTACCACGAGGGCAGGTGTATTACCTCTGGGACATCTTGTCTTACACGACATACATTCTCCACAATACCAGATTGTTTCTGACTTTAGTAATCCCTCTATTTCTTCATTATTTCCTGACTGGACCAATTCAACAATTTTCCGGGGATCGTAGTCATAAAACTCAGCTGCAGGGCAAATAGCAGTACAAACCCCACAATTCATACAGGCTTTAAGTCCTTCTTTAAACCTTACATCCTGCTTTAGCATTGAAAAGTAATCACCCATTGCAGTAATATGTCTTTTTCTTCAATAGCACAAAATTATCTTTAACAAACCTAAGCTGGAAGAAGCTTAAAACCTATTTTATACGGGGTATTTATACTCATCAGAAGTATTAAAATTAAAACAGAAAATCATTTTATATTTTGAACGGAAAATTGCATTTAACAATTTCTCCTGCTGAGTTACTGCTTTTCTTAGTTTTCTGTTATTCTGTGATTTCAATAGTTATTTCTGAAATAGCAACAAAATTAATACATTTAAGCGATCAAAACTACTGATATGTCTCAAGATGAAGCTTTAAATCAGCTGTATGAAAGGTATCCCTGTCTTTCATCAATAAAAGAAATGATTGCTGAAGCAGCCGGCATGATAATCAATTGTTACAGTCATAATGGCAAATTACTTATTTGCGGTAACGGAGGCAGTTGCTCGGATGCTGAACATATGGTTGCTGAATTGATGAAAAGTTTTGAAATTAAACGAAATCTGGAGCCTGGCTTCAAAAACCACTTAAGAGAGATATCCGGCAGCAGGGGTGACTATCTTGCAGAAAATCTGGAACATGGATTAGCAGCTATTGCACTAACTTCTCATTCATCACTTATTACAGCTATAAGTAACGATATGGATCCTGCTCTTATTTACGCACAGCAGATACTTGCCTACGCTTCGGAGAATGATATATTAATTGGAATAAGTACTTCTGGAAACTCTCAGAATATTATAGATGCCTGTATTGCGGCAAGGGCTATGAACATTAAAATCATTGGGATAACAGGATCCACAGGTGGTAAAATGAAAGCTCACTGTGATCTGGTAATCAGTGTGCCTTCATCAGACACTGCGTTTATTCAGGAACTCCACAGGCCAATAATACACACCTTATGTCGTATTGTTGAGAACCATTTCTACGGTTTTCTATAAGTATATATCTGATCTGGTTATCAATAAAATAAGAAAATTCATGTCCGATTTAGAAAGGTATTTCGGTTCTTTCCGTGAAAACATCATTGGCTCAGATGCCGATATAGAAACTCCCTACGGCAGGAAGCGCCTTGTATATGCCGACTGGATAGCCAGTGGAAGATTATATGGTCCTATTGAAAAACGACTGTCTGAAGATATTGGTCCTATGGTTGGCAATACTCATTCCGAGTCTTCATCAACAGGTCTGGCAATGACTAAGGCCTATCATCTTTCACAGAAGATAGTCAAAAGCCATGTCAATGCCGGAGAGGATGACCTTCTGCTTTTCACCGGGACAGGTATGACATCTGCTGTAGCTAAGCTTCAGAGGATACTGGGATTAAAGGTACCCGAGCATGCCCTGTCCTACTGTGCTTTAAGTAAAGGTAATTATACCAAATGCAGAGATATACCAAATAAAAACCGTCCGGTTATCTTTCTTACACATACTGAGCACCATTCAAATCACACCTCCTGGTTTGAAACCATGGCAGATGTTGTTGTGCTTGAACCAGCCTCTGATCTTACAGTCAATCCTGACACACTGAGAAAAGAGATAGTAAAGTACAAGAACCGCCCTCTCCTTATTGGCTCATTTTCTGCCTGTTCCAATGTTACCGGTTATTTTCCTCCCTATTATGAACTTGCAGCAATAATGCATGAATACAATGGATATTGTTTTGTAGATTTTGCAGCTTCTTCTCCCTATGTCAAAATAGATATGCATCCGGGAAATGAACTTTGCCATCTTGATGCAATTTTCTTTTCTCCACATAAATTTCTGGGAGGACCCGGAAGTGCCGGAGTACTTATCTTCAATAGGAAATTATATAAGAATCAGATACCCGATACACCCGGTGGGGGCACTGTGAAATGGACAAACAGATGGGGCGGATACAGTTATATCAGTGACATTGAGGCAAAAGAAGACGGAGGTACTCCAGGTTTTCTGCAGGGTATAAAGGCAGCCCTGGCTGTAACCCTGAAAGAGAAAATGGGGGTTGATAAAATTGGTAAAAGAGAGAAAGAACTCACTGAAATAACATTCAATGAGCTTGAAAAAATAAAAGAATTACATATTCTGGCAGCTAATATAAAAAACAGACTGGGAGTTTTTTCCTTTTATGTTGATAACATACACCATAATCTTTTTACAAAACTGTTAAATGACAGGTTCGGCATACAGGTAAGAGGGGGGTGTTCGTGTGCCGGTACATACGGTCATTTTCTTCTTGATGTAGGCATTAACCTTTCCAAAGAAATAACCAAAATGATTGAGGCAGGTGATCTTTCTCTTAAACCCGGCTGGATACGTTTATCATTGCATCCCACAATGACAGATAATGAATTGCTCTTTATCATTGGAGCAATCAAAGATATAATAAAAAATGCCGGTGAATGGGCTGGCGATTACATTTATGACAACCATACAAATGAGTTTCATCACCGTACGTTTCAGGAAAAGATGAAATCATCGTATTATCACTGGTTTATTCTTGACAAATAATACTATAATATCAATATTCTGAAGCCCAATATATTCACCAGCTTCTGACCAGGACGGAATATTTTACGTGCCACAGGCCATACTTTGGAAAGGTATTTGTCCTGTTCCTCTCTTATAAGTACCATCAATTCATCAAGTGCCGGATCAGACGATTTCTTTTTATATTTATAGTTCAAACAAAGAATTAACTGCGACATATCGTTGTATTTCCCAAGGTTACGGGTAAGATCATCAAGCTTTTTCTCCAGTGATCTGACAGCAGGCGGATTAAGAGGACGAAAAAAACAGAGCTGATATAATAAATCTTTTGCCCTTTTTCTAAAAGTATGAACCTTCTCCGGTTTAGTATTATTCCTGCATGAAAGATAACTATCAACAACAAGATTAAAGCTTTTTTCAAGCTCAGTAACCAGAATTTTTGGCTCCATATCATTCATATTCTGAAACCTGAGCCTGAAACCTGCCTTGTTAAGATTATCGTCGATAATCTTTATTTCATTTAAAACCTCCTGCGAGGATGTTTGTTTATTGCTTGCTTTCTGTAATAATCTATCAATATCTTTTCTGTCAGTGAGGTTTGAAAAAATTCCAGGATATTTTTTTTTCAGATTTTTTAGTATTTTCCTGTGGACCGAATTATCTCTCCATGAACTGGTCCTCTGACCTATTTCCCTGTATGTTTCATATTGCCGTTTATAGAAGTCATCCTCAAGCTGTCCTGATATAATTTTCATAACGGCCCTTGATTTTTTCATATACACCCTTATATCGTGAACTTCTTTAGTTCCGGGGGCCGGAGTTTGTAACAGTGATAACCGAGATTCCTTTATGTATGCTGTTAATTCAGGTTTTATTTCTTTGAGTTTTATATAATCATCTGTCATAAGAACTGATATTATTATTGTCATAAAATATACAACATTGTACCATACAAAACAATATTATAAAAGGATAAAATGATAAATGAGCGTTGTCAGTATTTATATCCGGGTGTTAAATAGAGCTATTAGGGAAGAAAAAATGTATTATTTCCTATCATACAAGTATTTATCTGTTTTTCTACATCTGAATAGAAGAGCAGAAGATTAGAGTATCTTTCTATCTGAAAAATATTTCTGATATCGTTAATTTCAGGACACATCATCAGACAGAGTTTTAAAATATCCTAGTTATCCTTTCATATAATTTCATGTAACAGGAAAATGCATGTTAGTCGTAGGAAACCGGAAAGAAAAAAGTAAATTTGCTTAACACAAAACCTGAAATCCATAATATGGCAAAAATGAACAATGGGATGAAGATCGGCATCCTTACAGCCGGGGGTGATTGCCCGGGTATTAATGCTGCAATACGAGGTGTTGGCAAAACAGCAATCGTAAAATACGGGATGCACCTTGTTGGAATAAGTGACGGTTTCACAGGTCTGATCCATAAAGAATATACGGAACTTACTGAAAGAGACTTATCGGGGATACTAACAGTTGGAGGGACTATACTGGGAACTTCCAGGGAAAAACCATTCAAAGAGGCAAGAAAGAAAAAAAATGAGATCAGAAAACCTGATCTGATCAGAGAACACTATGAGCAGATGGGATTGGATTGTCTTGTATGTATTGGTGGAAACGGTACACTGAAGACTGCCAATCTGTTATCTCAGGAGGGATTAAATGTTATAGGTATTCCCAAAACAATTGACAATGATGTGTGGGGCACGGATATGACTTTTGGTTTCGATTCAGCGGTCAATATAGCTGCAGAAGCTATTGACAGGCTTCATTCGACTGCCAATTCTCACAAAAGGATTATGATCATAGAAGTGATGGGGCACCATGCCGGCTGGATAGCTCTTTATGCAGGTATTGCAGGAGGTGGTGATGTTATACTGATACCGGAAATACCTTACAAGGAAGAAAAAATAGCAGAGTATCTTATGCGTCGTGCAGAACAAAACAAACCATATTCCATAGTAGTTATTGCAGAAGGGATAAAAAATCCTGGTAAAGAGAGGTCGGTTGCACAATATCTCAGTAACAGGATATATGAAATGACTAATCTGGAAACCCGTGAGACTGTACTGGGGTACATTCAAAGAGGAGGCAGTCCGTCTCCAATGGACCGTGTACTTGCAACAAGATACGGAACAGCAGCAGCAGATCTGATAGCCGATCATGATTTCGGGAAAATGGTAGCTCTGAAAAACAATAAGATAGTAGCCGTTCCGCTTAATGAAATAGCAGGTAAGCTAAAGCTTGTTGACCCTGAAGATCCTTTGGTACTTCATACGATCAATATGGGCAACAGTTTTGGCTCGTGACCATAATGCAAACGTTTCATTATTTTTACCTAAGGTATGAAAAAGATCATCTTCATAAGACATGGCAGAGCTGAAGACGGTTCTTCAGGGATTAACGACTTTGACAGATCACTTACAACAAAAGGCAAACTGATCACAAAAGAAATGGCTCTTCGTTTAAGAGGCAAGGAAAAAAGTCCCGGATTGCTGATCACAAGTCCTGCCTTCCGTGCCCTTGAAACAGCCATACTTATTGCCGTTGAGTTCGGAATAAAACCCGAAAAAATACTGCTTGACAGTAACCTGTACTTTCAGGCAGGAATAAAATATCTGATGGAGATGCTTTATACTATTCCCGAAGATACTGAATCAATAACCCTTGTCGGTCACAATCCTTCATTCACTGAAATGGCAGACAGACTATGCATTGAGGGTTGTGAATTCATGACCAAAACCAGTATAGTATGTATCTCTTTCAAAGTATCTGCATGGAAGGAAATAAAACCAGGTACAGGTAAAAAGGAATACTTCCTAAAACCAGAAAAATAAGATGAGTAAGAGATATATACCAAAGGAAATCAGTTGGTTGTCATTTAATGAAAGAGTCTTACAGGAAGCTGAAAACAAGGATGTTCCTCTAATTGAACGCTTTAAATTCCTTGGTATCTATTCCAATAATCTTGATGAATATTTCCGGGTAAGAGTAGCCACATTAAAAAGACTATCAAAACTGGATTCACAATCAAGAAATCTGCTTGGCTATCCTCCAAAACCTACTTTGAAAAAAATCCAGGAAATTGTTCTTCTGCAGAACACTAAATTTGAAAAGATATATAAAACGCTCATCCATGAACTGGCAAAACAGAAAATCCATTTTATAAACGAGAAACAGCTGAATCAGGAACAATCTGAATTTGTAAGGTCGTATTTTCATTCAGAAGTAAGAACCAGACTGATGCCATATCTGATAGAAAAAGACACAGAGATGCCTAATCTGACTGATGATGCAATCTATCTTGCGATTATTCTGAATAAAAAACAAAGCGGTAAAAAGAAATATGCTCTCGTAGAAATACCTGCCAATATACTGCCACGTTTTATTGTACTGCCTGAAACAGAGGAAGGACGGTTTATTATTTATCTGGATGATATAATCCGTTTCGGACTTAAAGATATCTTCTTCATATTTGATTTTGATGAGTTTTCCGCCTTTACCATTAAACTAACCAAAGATGCCGAGCTGGAAATAACCGATGATATTTCAGAAAGCTATATTGAAAAGATATCCCGCAGTCTTAACCAAAGGAAATGGGGCTCCCCTGTGAGATTTGTATACGACAGGGATATCCCTGATGATCTGCTGAAAATTCTTACCGGGAAATTTGAATTCGGCCCGGATGATGTGATCATACCGGCTGACAGATACCACAATCTGAAAGATCTGATAAAGATACCTTATCTCGGAAAAAGCAAATTCTACTACGACCCGCTCGTTTCCCTGCCTCATAAGGATATAGTCCCTGGCAGGAGTATTTTATCGGCAATGAAGAAAAGGGATATTATGCTCTTTTTTCCCTATCATCCCTTCGATTATTTCATTGATCTTCTTCGGGAAGCCTCTATCGATCCCTATGTGACTTCAATACAGATAACTCTCTATCGCCTGGCACGTAATTCCAGTGTTGTCAATGCCCTTCTCAATGCTGTAAGAAATGGGAAAAGTGTTACGACAGTAGTGGAACTTCAGGCAAGATTTGATGAAGAAGCAAATATTCTTTGGGGAAATAAACTCATGGAAGCCGGAGTAAAAGTGATATATGGTGTTCCCGGATTAAAAGTGCATGCAAAACTGCTTCTTATAACAAGAGTTGTAAACAACATTACTACTCAAAGATATGCAGCCGTAGGAACAGGTAATTTCAATGAAGACACAGCAAAAATTTATACAGATCACCTCCTGCTTACTACAAATATCAAAATTACCAATGAAGTTTTTAAAGTATTTAACTTCTTTAATGCCAATTATAAAAAGGATAATTTTTACCATCTCATCCTCTCCCCTTTTTCATTAAGAAATAAGATTACACTTCTGATTGACAATGAAATAAAAAATGCAAGAAACGGAAGTAAAGCCTATATATATTTAAAACTGAACAATCTTACCGATTACGAGATTATTGACAAACTTTATGAGGCCAGTATGGCCGGTGTAAATGTAAAGCTGATAATAAGAGGAATGATGTCACTTATTACCGGGAAAAAGGATACAAGTGACAATATAAAAGGGATTGGTATTGTTGACAGGTTCCTTGAACACACAAGATTCATGTTATTTTGTAACGGCGGACATGAAGAGTGTTATATAACATCAGCTGATCTGATGACCCGTAATGTTGACCGCAGGATAGAAGTGACCTGTCCCGTTTTTGACAGGACAATAAAAAATGAACTAAAAGAGATCTTTCAAATACAATGGAATGATAATGTAAAGGCCCGCAAATTAGATGCAAATCTTTCCAACAAGTTCATTAAACAGGGTAAAAAAGCATACAGGTCGCAGGTCGAAGTCTTTAATTACCTTAAAAAGATTCATGAAAAGTAATCAAAGGATATGTGTTGTTTAATATTCCTAAACAGAACTTTTGCCCATGAATGATAATTTTATCTATCTTAAAGCTGTATATAACTATATTCAATCCATAAAATAAAACCGTATTTCAGTATGAAAATAAAAAAAGACTCTATCAAGGTACTGATTAACAGTGTTTTTCTTTTATTATCACTCATTTTGATTGTTAGCTCATGTACAAGTGGAGGAGCAATAGAAATATCTTCCGACACTGACAATAACCCCTTAATAAAATTGAATAATCCTTTCGGTAATTCTGTTTCTGTTTTCTCTCCGTCTACTGCCACAGGGAGCATTGGCATTGAAACAGACGGGGTTACAGAATGGATAAAAGGACGTCCTGAGAAGGAAAAAGTTGACAGACAAACAACAGAGTATATCTGGACCTTAAGTCAGGGGCAGCAGTTTATATTATCTGTCACGAAAAATACAGGCGTATATGATCTGAATCTAAGGGTTGAGGATCTGGATTATGCCATTTTCCATTTGAATATAAATTCATCTCCTGATGAGTATTTTACTGGGATCTTTGAAAGAGTAGTAAACGGTAATCAAAGGTTATCATGGAGAGAAGATATCACTACTGCTTTAAATCTGAGAGGTGAAAGGGCTTCGATGAAGCTTATGCCTACTACATCAGCATATTGTCCATTTTATATTTCTTCTGAGAATTATTCCTTTTTTGTGCATGGGACATGGCCCGGGGTTTTTGATTTCTGTAAAGAATATAATGATGCTGTGATGGTTGCATTTGAAGGTCCGGAACTTAAAATAAGTGTCAGAGTTGCAGAAACACCCAAAGAACTTGTTCAGGCCCATTCACTTGAGACAGGGCCAACCTTTCTTCCTCCTGACTGGGCTCTCGGACCATGGAGATGGAGAGACGAACATTTCAATAATACCACATATTATGACGGCACCGGAGTAAAATCTCCTTACAATTCTGATCTCACGGAAGATATTCTGCTGATGAAGCACTACGATATACCCGCTACTGCATATTGGATAGACAGGCCATGGGCAAAAGGATACTTTGGTTATGAAAACTTTGAGTTTGACACTGTCAAGTTCCCAAAGCCGGAGTCAATGATCAAATGGGTAAATTCTCACGGTATGGAACTAATGTTATGGATTGCTCCTTTTGTGTGCGGAGATCAGGCTAAGTATGCAAAAGAAAAAGGTTATGATCTGATTGCTCTTACTCCTGACAAGATAATTCCGGGAGTTTTTCCTTTTCAGCCCACACCAGGTCAACAGCTTCCTGCTATGCAGGGTAACGCGCAATCCGGTACACAACAAGGAGGAGTAACAGGTACATCTCCTCAAAGAATGAGGGTCAATATTTTCGGAGGTGCATCATCCCGGCCTGATGTAGAGGGACAGATGGAACTCATTGATTTTACAAACGAAGAGGCTTCCAAGTGGTGGGGAGAAAATGGTCCGGCTAAACTGGCAAAAATGGGAGTAAAAGGGTTTAAGCTCGATCGTGCAGACGGAGAGGTTGAACTTGATTCCCTGAATTTATTTACAGCCTCTGGGAAAACATATCGTGAAAATTATAACGACTATCCTCGTCAATTCATTAAAGCCACTTATGAAGCAGTAAAACCAGTTTTGCAGGATGACTTCATATTGTTTCCCCGTGGAATGTATACAGGAAGTTCAAAATATGGTGCTATGTGGGCCGGAGATATCAGAGGAGAGCCGCATGCTTTCCGTGCTGCCGTCATTGCTATGCAAAGATGTGCCGTTATGGGCTACCCTCTCTGGGGTTCGGATATAGGAGGTTACTGGGGACTCAACAGAGAAACCTGCATGAAATGGCTTGGATTTGGGTGTTTCTCACCATTAATGGAAGTCGGTCCAACAGAAAACAGAGGATTCTGGAATATTACAGGAACACCTTCATACGACACCGCTATGATAGCAACATGGCGGCTCTATTCCAAAACACGGATGAATCTTATACCCTACATTAAGGAACTGGTCATTGAAGCGAATAAAGAAGGGACACCTGTTGCCAGACCTTTATTTCTCGAATATCCGGAACAGGCTGATTCATGGAAAAACTGGGAGACATATCTTCTTGGCAAAGATATTCTTGTTTCAGTGATCTGGGAAGAAGGACTATTTGAAAAAGAGGTATACCTCCCTGAAGGTGAGACCTGGATAGATGCATGGAATACTGATAATGAATATCCGGGAGGAAGCTATGTGACAGTAAAAATTAAACCTTATCAGATACCTCTTTTCATAAGAAAGGGGTCGTCTCTTAAACTTGGCGACTTAAATGAGCTATACCAGGAATCTTTTCTTATAGCCAGTAAAAAAGGGAACCTGACTGAACTGGAAGCATCAGAAGACTGGCAGACAATGCATTATCGGTGACATTCTTCATGCTCCACTGACTAATTAAACGAATCAATGGTCCCAAAACAGCAGGTTTATTATAATACTCCTATTCAGAAAGCCAGGTAATAACTTTCTCAGAGCCTGGCTTTTCTTTTGAATAGAGAACATCAACAAGATTTCCATTCTCATCAATGAGATATTTCTGGAAATTCCATTTGACATCAGAATCCATTACTCCATTCATTTCCTTCGAGGTAAGCCATTGGTAAAGAGGATGAATATCTTTTCCCCTAACGGATATTTTTTCCATGAGAGGAAAAGTAATATTGTAGTTTTCGGTACAGAATTGTCTTATTTCAAAAGCGGATCCGGGTTCCTGATTCAGGAAATTATTTGCCGGAAATCCTATTATGACCAATTCATTCTTATATTTTTGATATAATTCTTCAAGATCTTTATACTGGGGTGTATAGCCACACTTTGATGCAGTATTAACCACCATTACCTTTTTCCCTTTAAGTGAGGAAAGATCAAAATCTTCACCCTCAAGTGATTTTATCTTGAAATCATAAAAATTTTTCGTCTGTGAAAATACTGTAAAGGAAACTATCAGCATACTCACTATGAATACCAGTTTTTTTGTTTTCATCTTTAGTAGTTTTAAATAATGTATAAACAAATAAAATCTATACTGGTTCATTTTCCTGATCATAAATTATTACACTTATCAAAAATCATTATTGTCTGATAATCAGGATATATTTATTATTATAATCATCTCATTCAGGATTAATTTCAACCGGAGCTATGAATTGTGAAAAACTCGTTATATTTTTGCGGCTCAATAAAACACTGCCGTATGATAAATACAGTTGACAGGAAATAATCTGCCGGCAATTCATTACGGAGTATACGGGGTGTAGCGCAGCCCGGTTAGCGCATCTGGTTTGGGACCAGAGGGTCGC
>ERZ795057.270-NODE-270-length-55228-cov-6.728219_pt1 | contig 55228 bp, 41 predicted proteins | sample MGYA00375141_ERZ795057 | MGnify/ENA primary metagenome ERZ795057 (study PRJEB30186, sample SAMN05720163) | activated sludge metagenome | isolation source: Anaerobic digester | place: Hong Kong | collected 2015-01-26 ...
AATTTCTTCTTCCGGGCTGGGCAGGCACACTCTTTGGCTGGCTTTGGTCTGCGGGAGGCCTTGAGCGGCCAGCCAATGTGTGTGACTGCTGCGTTGGCTAAACCCCAAGTTCATTTTTCAACGTTTTAATTGTTGCAATTGCATTTTGAATCTCGGCAGTTATTTCGTGCTTGTTCACGTCATGGTGACTCAGAGGATTAAGAACAAGTTTTCTGTAGTGTTCAATATCATTGATTGTTCCTGTTGTCAATTTCTTCTTTGATGGCACAAGGTTATCTTCATACTTTTTGAGGCCTGTCCACAAATGTTCTGTTGTCAATTCTGAAACCGATATTCTAAATGCAACTGGTATTGACCGCTTTTTACAAGTCTTTTTTAGAATGAACTCAAAGGCTGACCTGAGATACACACCAGCAGCTTTATTGTCACCATTGTTAAAGTAGTCCTCTGTCTTGTCTATAAAGTTCTGAATGTGAGAGTCTGTTTTATGCTCCACCTTGACAGGAACCTCAAAACCTTTTCTTGCCCTTCTTGCATAAAGCTCCAAGCATTTCCAATTATTATCCTTGTCCAGGTAAAACTTCATGAATTCGTACCAAGGCTTGTCATAAGTCGTGATAAAGATTTGGTACGCACCAAATTCAGATTTAAGCACCTCAATTAATGGTAGTCGGTTTGCAATGTCCAAACCTATAAAGATGTCATCCAGAAAAAGCACTTTTAGTGGTCGCCCTTGAGTATGTCGTTTTATCATTCCGAGATAGATGGAAATGGCGATAGCGGAAAGACGAGCTTCATTCAAAAAAACATGTGGTTTTTCCACTTCTTTATTGAGGTATTTTATGCTAATCCTAACATGATTTCGAATAATGCTATCCAGTTCTGGGCTATCGTCATGTGTAGCCTGTGTATACCGAAGCTTGAATTCAATATTGTGACCAAATCTGTCAAGAATAGGTTGTGCAAACTTGTGAATATTATCCGGGTTTGAATCCTGAAAGAGTTTTCCGAATGCTGTATTGAAAGTGCCAAGGGCTGTTTCTACATCCTTCTTTTTTTGAGGTCGGTTGTAGGATCTTCCTTCTAAGGGTTTGGCAGCTGCTTTCTCTACATCGTCCCAGAGCTCGCCTAACTCTTTAGTGCCTGTGATAACAGAACTTTTGAAATGCTTCAGAACCCCTTTAACCAACAAGCCAAATAAATCAATTTGATCATCGTGTTTGATATGATGAATTCCGAGAAGATGTTTATAAGTAAGGAAACTCTTTAGACCTATGGCATCTCTAATCTGAATGTTTCCGTAAGTATTGTTGCCATTAGATTTAAATTCATTCAACACGTCATTGTCATTTCCATCTTTATCCGGATTAAAGATTACTTTGACATAACCTTTACCTTTTTGACGTTGGGTAAGAAATACATTCTCTACATCACTAAAATTGATAGTTTCGACCGATGACTGAAAGAAATCCTTTAAAGCGTAATAAAGTGAGCTTTTACCGGAACCATTCTCGCCATAGACAAATAGGTTCTTACCATCAACATTGAATTCATGTTCACCGTAGAACGCTTTGTAGTTCTTTATTTCAATGGTCTTTATCTTCATCTCACTATTTTACATGTAGAATGCATATCGAATTTGTGGTTTTTCTGATGGTTCTAGATATTTCATTATCTCACCTACTTTTCGGGCGCAACCAATGGTTATGGGATATTTACCATCAAATTGAGTATTATTCCAATTCATTTTTGAAAGTGCTAATATCTCTTCACAAAGAACTTTTGGGGAGACATCACTTTCAACGATACGGATTTCGAGCGGAGCAGGGATATATAATCCGGGATAGGTTCGATAATACTCAACGGAACCTCTGGTATATAAAATATGCCGCTTATCATCCAAGGAAATCATGGAACCTCTTTGTGGTGGATAGAGCCCGTCCCTGAAAAATCTTATTTCAGTATCCTGAACTGTAACAAAATCGTGAGAATTTATTCCAGACTGTTTTACAGCAGCAGAAAAGCCAGCCAATTCACTTTCACTGAAATTGGAGGTCTTATGTAAAACCAATCTCCCTGGAAGATTTTCCAATGCGAATTTGTATTCCTTAAGAGCTTCTGAAAGCAATTGAAACGCTTGCTCTTCTGTCAAATGAGGTTGCCGATCACTTTTATCAATATCTACAGGAGTACCTCTCAGAATAACGCCATTTCCGTGCTCGTTAAAAATTTGGGCAAGACTGGTTTGAACGGATTTTTTATCTCTACTTCTGTAAAAGCTAATCCCTACATGGCAAACAGTACCAAGGTTTGAATCTCTCTTCAATTTCCATGGCACAGTCTGCATTGCCTTGTAATATAAGGCAGTACAAAAGTTCCATACTTTTGTAGCAGGATCTTGAGTTTTTGTCGAATCTTTTAAAGAGTATTCCCTGATAAGCTGGATTGGCTTACCAAGGTGCATTGATTTCGCTTTCAATGCCCGTCTGAAATTAATTTCTAATTCAGGCTTTTTAGAATCTTCGGCAGTTTCTTCAACTTCTTTAGGTGTCTCATCTTTGACGATAGATTTTTCAAATGCTTTTGGAACCACACAGACAATCACATCCACAAGCTTATTCTGTGCAATGAATTTAATGTGTTTATAGAATAGTTCAACGGCATTTGAAACTCTTTCATTCCAGTCCTTAACTTCCAATACTTCTTTAATATCCGAATTGTTGATCTTTCGGGTAATCTCAGATGATGTAATAATTCTTGATCTGAACCCTGTGTTTTCATTGAAGCCACAGAAATGGGTAAAAAGTTGTGGCTGCTTTGAGTTTGCTTTTCCCGGAATTGGCCCTTTACACCTTTCTATCCAATTGTCAAGTTTTTCAATGTCTTCACTAATGCCTACTATTCCAATTAACAGTTCCCTCTTCCGAGCTTCAAACCGGGTATCGTAAACATCATAATTGTTGATGCCCTGTCTGGGGCAATAATGGTCATCAATGCCAAACTCCAAGAGCGGTTCCTCTATGTGATGGAAGTCAAACATTGAATAAGTCTATTTTTTCTGATTCTGAACTTTCCATCAATTTTTGGATTCCTGCACTTTCATTTCCGTACCAGGAATTTTCGTCTATTTTGGGATATGATTCTACTTTTTCAACCTTCTTAAATTTGAGCAGATCATACCTGTAATTGTCCGAAAATAGATCAGTCTGTAGGTCGGTTGACATCTGATGCACCAAAAATTTAAAATGATTAAAGACCTGGCCGTTTCTTTCATTTCTCTTTAGATAGCTCAATTGCTGCCATCCGTAAAAAGATTCCCGGTAACCATCATAAGAAATGAACCATTCCGGTATTAGCGAGGCATACCAGCCGTTGTTTATCAAATGAAAGTCGGCTTTAAGGGCAAAGTGCTTCCCATATGCAATTTTTTCAGGGTTTTTCTTTTGCTTTTTCAGTTCGAAAACCGTTCGGGTAGCATCTTTTTTACTGTGCCACTTTACAGTACGCTTTTCAAAATGATCTTTGTCCGGTGCGAAAGCGTATAGTCCTTTCCCTTTGGGTTTGATGCCCATATGGTGCAGCTTACGTTCAAGGCATTTACGCAAGAGAAACTTAAATACACGCAGGTAATCATCATTTACTTCATAAAATTCTTCACATGATAACGGGGTAATAGTACCCTCATCAATTACAGAATGAAGAGGATTATTCGGGTCATTTAAATCTTGAAAAGTTAAGAGCTTATTTTCATGTAAAGCCCAATCACTAATAGGTTGAAGCCCCTGTTGAAACATTGCAGATGTCACAACCCTTGCCTGTGGTGCATTTTTTTTAAGCTTGAATTCAGTCTCCCAGGAAGATATAATTATTGCTGTACGGTCAATGTTTAAATCCGCTTGATAAAGGGTTTCCGGGAACTCAATTTGAACCAGATTGCTATATAGCAGTTCTGTCGTATTTTGCTTTTCGTAGTACTGTTCTTCTACATATTGCTTGTAGCTCTTTCCAATTTCGTCTTCCAGTTGATATGCATTGGAAACTGTTTTCCAGAATCGTTGACCACCTGTTTTATTGGCAAACTGCTGTTGCTTTTCTTCTTTTTCGTATTCTGTATTGAAAACAAAAATGGGTTTACCTTCTTTAAAGGCAGTATCGTATTCCAGTTCTGTTATAGAAATACCATTTTCCAACTCCCATCCATACCTAGCTCCAAGAATCAGCACATAAAAGTCAGCCTTCTTCACTTCATCCACACATGCCTGAACCGAAGGTTTGTCCACTGCATTCATCGTGTATTCTGACATAACTGGAATTGCCGGAATTTTCTCAATAGCCCGCTTGGCCGCCTCTCTTTCGTTAGGCAAGTCCTTTACAGTGGAACTGACAAATATGTTGGGCTTGAGTGGCTTCATTAGAGTTTATAAGATTTTTGCCCCCTTAGATTGATTATGATACGAACATAGCAATTCACCATTTTCAATAATTGTCTTACCACCTTTAGAATGCGGAAGAACATGATCCGCCTGATACTTAGACCAACTCACTTTAGCTTCATTTTCCGGCTTTCCATCTCTCAGGCATTGCTGACAAAAACCTTTATCACGTCTGTAAATGATAATTCTTTCGAGTTCTGAAAATGCTCTATTTTCATCTTTTTCCTTGATTTTAATACTATTCTCTTTTAGGTATTCAAAGAAGATTTGGCGCATAATCCGGTCTCTGATCTCTAGGTCATTCTCCCCTTGCTGCCGGTGATTGCTAAAAGAGAGCATATCAGTATCCGTTGATTCATCGTATGTCTTCCATCGTTCATGGAAGTAATAAATGAACTCTCTAATGGTTACTTTCAACTGCTCATCAATCACATAGTGCTTGTGTAAATGCCTTATGAGTAGATATGTGGAAATGATGAAATACTCCACTGATAATTCTTTGATGCCATTGTGCTCATCCAGAATTGGATCATCCTTAAATATGTCATAGAAGGTGCGTAAGGTTTTCAGAACCTCTTTAGCCGCATGTTCATTTTCATAACTGTAATCGCCTATTCCATCTTCCTCTTTTGCATTATTGATGAAGGCTTCAATTTTCTTATCGCTTAGGTCAGCGTATCCGTCTCCTAATTCAATCATGACGAAACGTGCCATGAATTGCAGGTGTTTCATCCGGTTGTTGTCAACATTCAGCAAACTGAAAAAGGGTAGCTTGTCCGGATTATTATCAACAGGTTCATACTTGTTATAATCAAATGTCAGATCATCTGAATACTTGACTATGAAGTTACGAGTAAGACTGGAAAGTTGAGCATGGGCCACTTCCATGTAATTTAGCGTTTCACCTTGCTGTAACCGCCAGAATATTTCAGTAGCAATGATCTGATGCCGGACATCATCCGGCTTTTCAATGTTCTTGATTACGTCTGCCTGATACTTTAAAGACTTGTCAATGAATTTCCTGATGTCTGTGTCCAGATCTTTGTAATACTTGCCAGGTAATTCAGAAGCCACATCTTCCAAAGACTTTGGGAGGGGATAGTCGTTATCAAAAAATTCCTGTACGGTGGTAATCCGCTGCTGGCCATCAATGATTTCATTTACTGTTCTGTCATCGGATAAGCGAACCTCCCGAATAACCAGCTTAGGGATGTAATAACGTCTAAACAGGCTATCCATCAGAGATTGCTTCTTTGCTCTGTTCCAAACAACCTTTCGTTGATATGGTGGGCGAGTTACATAATCTTCTTTATAATCGTGAAAATCCTTTATTCCGATAATTTCACTGACTATTGTATATTCTGATTTCGGATTAAATGACATAATTCTATGTTTTAGTTCTTATCTCGCCAAATTGGCGAGTTTTTGGCGAGAAGCGATTATTTTATCCCATTCAATTTCATCCAAATCTTTTTATAGTCTTCTCCTGATAATTGAGAATTAGCAGGGCGAACTTCATTCCATGTTTCCACATTTTGTTGACCAATCCAATCAGCAACTGATGATGACGGTTGACTAAATATTTGCCCCTCAACCGAAGTACCGTATAACTCTCCGAGGCGATTAGCTACGCTTCTCGGTACATTATTTTTCCGCATCAACACTCCTTCGTCCGTATTTACTCCATAATGCAGATAGGCAGGAAGATTGGCCATGCGCTTTTTCTCAATATCAGAAAGGTTTTCCCAATCCGAACCACTGGTCGGCATTTGTTGCAATGCAGCTAAGCCCCATGTAGCTGCATTAGCTACTACGTTGTAGAGTGCTTTCGTTGTATTTTGAATTGATGATTTTTTATCATCACTTGGATAGATACGGTTGGCTATTGCAGCAATGTCTTTTCCATTTACCCAATCTATAATAAGCCGAGAAATACTCGTCCGGTCTAATACATTATCTCCAGGACTCAACTTCTCAATTGCTTCTCGAATTTCGTAGGTATTCATCATAATCCCCACAAGCTTTTTCATACTTTGGTTCTGTTCTGAAAACAATTGGTTTCTATTCCAATCATTTGGGGTCAAACCAGCATTGGCTAATTTCCCAATCATTTGTCTAACAGAAACAGTTGAAAACCCTGTTTGGTCTGATCGTTCAGCATCTGTCCGAGTTAAGCCTGCGGCATAACCGCGAATCTTATTTCGTAAAATGTTTCTCTTATCCTGAGGTAACTGACTATAACCGAACGTGTCCTGGAGCTTTTGCTCAATTTGAGCAAGAAATTCATCCTGCTCTCGTATTTGCTTCCGTAGATGTGAAATGTATTGTAATACCGCTGTCCATCGAGCATCGTGCCATAACCATCTACCAAAATCCTCATTTACATGATGAAGTGCTTTTTCAATAGCATTAACCAATTGTGACAATAATTTTTCGGATGCTTTTCCAACATAATCAATAACCTTAGGCAACTCGCTATCATTTTTAAGCGCGATACCGACCCAACCCATTTGATCTTGACCGGCACGCCCCACTCTTCCGGCTAAATTCCAGAAATCCCTTACAGGCATATCATAAGAATAACCTTTAGCCCGATAAATGTAAGAGCCCATTACTACGGCAGATACTGGAAAGTTTATTCCCTGGGCAATGGTTGTTGTTGCTACTAAAGCGCGTAATTTTCCTTTCTTAGACATTAGATCTTCGATCAAAATCCGAATCTCATCTGGAATAGCAGCACTGTGTACGGCAATTCTTCGATCTAAATATTTTACAAGAGGAAAATCATCACCTAATTCTGAAGCTACTAGCCTTTTTACCAAGTCAACATCAGCATCTCTCTCTATTTTTCCAGCTTCTTCTGAAAGCTTATCTGCAATGTCAAAGGTTTCATTAATTGTACTCGCCAAAACAATAATTGGTGAATTCAGATCAAGAATTTGTGAGGCAAGACTTGTGGCGAGTTTCTTTTTAGAGCCATTACTCCCATAGATTTTAGACTTAATTTCATCAGCGTTTTCAAAATGACAGAGTGGTATGGAATCTCCTATTTCGTAACTTCCTTTTTGGGTGTGCAAGGTTCTCAAACTAAAATCATATGTTTTTCCCTTTCCATTCACTTGAATGGCACCTACAACCCGTTCATTGGGTTGCCACCAGTCTAGTTCAAGATTAATAACCTGACCTCTGTCCGGAGCTAGCCAATTTGCCACATCTCCCGAATTTGAAATGTCCGGTGTCATCAAGAGGAAGTTAGCTTCCGGGCAATCATTTTTTATTGTTGATAGTAAAAACTCAAGATTCAATCCTCTGGATTGATCTTCGATGTTATGTGCCTCATCAACAACCGTTAAAACAAGGGGTCTATCCTCAGATGATCCGAGGCCTTGACGAACTAAAAGATTTAGTTTTTCATAAGTGGTTACCAGAACATCAAACTCGGTTTGATCACCTTGATCTTCAATCAAGTGTTGTTCAAAACCATCCAACTCAATAGCACCGCTTGCTTTTTCTACCTTAAGCCCAATCGATCCCAATTCATTTTTTAATTGATTAAACACTTGATTCACCAACGAACGTGTTGGGGCAACGTAAGCTACCCAGCCACGTCTTTTTTCTTTGAATTCATTAAGCGCCTGAAGAATTCGATATTCTGCAATCATGGTTTTTCCACTTGAAGTGGGAAGGGTAACCACGATGGCCTTATGAGCGGGGTTTAAAAGTTGTCCTGTTATTATTGATTCCCTTTGTGGATAGAGAAGTTCAAATATTCCTTTGTCCTCTTTCTCTGTAATAAACTTATTAAATTGCGTTACCCACTGGTTTATCCCACTCGTGGTATACCATATGGTATTGCGTAGCATTTTAATAGCAAATGCTTCATGAAACTGGAATAGCAGACTGAGGCTTATATTTCCCGACTTTTGCGCAAATTCACGGGAAAGTTCAAGATGGTAATGGATTTTATTTTGAGCATCAGTTGGTTTTCCACTAATTAGGTAATGACCCAGTATTTCAATGCTTTTAGCGAAATGATATAGGGAAACTACTTCAGCTGCCCCATAAGGACGACTTTCTTCATTTACCTTATTGAGGAATTCTCCCTCGAAATCATTTTGCTCTTCCCTTAATGTATTAATTTGTTGGACTGCTTTATCAACATCTTTCCAATTTTCTTTTAAAATCAAACCAAGAATTGCCTTGAAGCTGCGCGTGAGTAAACGCTGATTCCAGTCATCAGCCGGAGTCAATTCTTCGTTAATGTGCATTCGCGATTTCAGATACTGACGAACGAAGTGCCAATGTTCTCCCAAATATCCAAAAGCAATCAATTTGAATTGCTCGTAGATGTAGTATTCACTTTCCGTTGAGGCCGAAAGCTGGCTTGCAATGTCAAAATAGGTAGTACAAAGCGCTTTGAATGGCTGCGAATCTCTGTTATCCCATAGTTCAATGATTTTCAACTCACAAAGCTCCTTCGCTTTTTCAAGTTGCCGGATATCCTCTTCTGAAAGTTCAACCGATTCAAATCGACTGGACAGCTTTCCCTTTTGAATGAGCACACCTATCCCAGTAAGCATGTCAGGATATGCCTGTTCAAGATGGTTATATTTTAGCTCAATGCTCATTCTTTGGTCTCATTTATAATTTTGAGCCAATCCGACTGCTTAACCGGAACGTACAATGCCAATAATTTTAATCCTGTTGGTTCCAGGATTTTATCTTTTATTCGGTGGTAACTTTCTGAAACATCTTCCTCAACCGGATCTGTGTCTCTTACCAATACACCCACCAGCTGGTAACTACCATGTGCAGTATAATAAGCCTTTACACTTGCATTAAAATCTTCTTTGAATTGATGGCCGTCTTCAAACAGTCTTGCTTTATTCTGTAGGTAACTTATTAGTATTCTGCGCTTTTCAGGCTGATCACACAAATCACAAAGCTGATTTTCCATACCATCCTGATAGGTCATTACCTGTGGAGGGTTGGCATTTTCAGATGAAGTTTTTACCTCGCCAAACAAAAAGAGTATTTGTCCATCTACTTCAATGAAACCGACCAAATCAGCCCCGGTTTTATTCCCCTTCGGATTGCGGGCATCTCTTAATTCATTCCAATGGAAACGGCACTGAAAATTTTCTTCCAGTACAATTTCAGCATAAGCCTCACCAATGCGAAAATTCTGAACATTTACTTCCTCGTTTTCCAAGGCTTGAATATCCGCCAATAGCTGATCGTTGGTATCAAAACCGGTATCTGATTTTAAAGTCTTTAAGCTATCAAGTAATTCTTCCCGATGCTCCCGATCAACAAGATTGTCTTTTACCGCTCCCTTTAAATGGTCATGGCACTCTTTTTCATCAAGGGTTGCTCCTTGATAATTGCGCAATGCAGTTTCGTTATGTTCATAAACTACATTCATTTCAACGCCTCCTTAATGATTTTCACCTCCTCCACACTATCCAGTGTTTCCAGGTTGTTGCGCACCGGGTGGTTGGGATCGTAGAGGCGCTCAAACTCGCTTTGGATGATGGCCAGCTTCTCCTCATCACTCATCTCATCGGTGATGGGCTTGAGGTCGCCTAAGTGGGGAAGGATTTGTTTGTTTGCAGATTGAACTTGATCTTTTAAAAGGATTTCATAGACCAACCCATCTATAACCAGCTCAAAATATTTTGACGTCAAATGATTTTTGGACTCATCCTTATACTTTCCCTTGAAGAAAGTAAGGTAATCCACAATTACATCAACAATTTCTTCGTAATCAGGAATAGGTTCAGGAATAGGGAGGTTTTCCAAAAAGGCCTTTTTGTATCTGTATTTACCTACCAATTCACCACCTGCATAAAAAATGCGGAAGAGAACGGTAATAGGTTCTGAGTTAAGAAATGCTGTAAGCCATTTTAAATTATTACCTGTAATAAGGAAGGCAGTGGCTTCAGGGTAATATCTGTCAGTGTCATAATAAAATTGAGGCTCCGAAACTATTTCTGAAAAGATTATCTTTTCTTTCTCAGCTTCTGCAAGGAACGCACAGTTTCGAAGGTTTGTCCAGTGATCTCCTTTATCTGCACGAGTTCTTATTTTATCTGGAAATGACTCTAAATATTTTAATAGATAAGGAAAGTCTTCTTGGACTTTAATTCTTGGTATTTGATTTCTTCTGTCACCGTTATGGGTATTTATTAAAAAGAGATCGTGATAATTGCAATAATATTTTCTTGTATCTCTTCCTCTTAAAATTGGCTTAATAATTTCAGATAGCTCTGGTTCCTTATTTGTCAGTTTATTCTTTGTCTCTCTACTAATTATGAAAGCATCGTTAAATCCAGTCAATACACCTCGATAAATATTTAGGTTTAGTGCTTTTATTTTTTTGCCAGTATTTTCAAGCTTCTTTTTAATTGATATCAACTCTGGAGTGGAAATCGCCCACACTTCCTCTGTGAAATAGTCAAGAGAAATGGCGTTTTCTTCAAAATACTGGTCTAAGGATTGGCCATTCAGTTTACCACGAGCCATTTGACACCCTTCAAACTGACCTTGAAACCTAGCATTTTGAAAAAGCAATATGTTGGAGTGGACTATTGCAGATGAAAACACCATTTCCTGGCCAAAATCAAACAGCAGTTTTGGATTAGTTTGGGTAAGGAAATATTGTCGTGTGGATTTTCCGTAGTTGGCTCGTAACCATTTATTGGAAGTGATGTAACATAGGTGTCCTCCTTTCGCTAAGATGTTATTTCCCTTTTCATAAAACAACTCGTAAATATCACCTGATGAGGAGAATGTCTTGAATTGCAGTTTACTTAATGTCTTTTTTAACTGTTCATCAAGTTTCGAAATCTGAACATAAGGCGGGTTTCCAATCACCAAATCAAATCCCTTACGGCCTTTCGTGAAAATCTCAGAAAACTCATAACGATAATCAAAATCTACCTGATACCCTAGGCCTTTTGCTGAGTTTTGATATATTGGGTCCAAGAGATCACGAACTTGTTTTCGGATTTTCTCCTTTTCATTATGATCGGTTTCCGTGAGCATTTTTTCTTTAAGGCGCTCAACTTTTTCAAGAACGGATGTGCGACCTACAGAGTCAAACAGGAATCCTACCAAGGAATCACCTTTTACAATTTTATAATCCAGGTTAGGGAGGGCTTCAATGGTCTCATAATCTTCTTCATCCACAATCATGGATAGCCACAAGCGCAGGCGGGCAATATCAATGGCGCTGGCGTCAATGTCCACCCCGTAAATGCTTTCCTGGATGGCGTGGCGCTTAAAAGCGTATGATGAGTGATGAGTGATGAGTGATGAGTGGTTGCTTATATATGTGTGCAGCACCTGGCGTGCGGTTACGATTTCGTGGAGCAGGCCTACTGGGAATGCGCCTGATCCAATGGCCGGGTCACAGATTTTGATGTCGGCCAATGCTTTGTCTAAAGTTTTGGCGTTATTGCGAATGCTTTCCGGTAATTTGTACTTGTAGCTATCCGTTTCTTTCCCCTTTCCGGTCACTGTGGTTTCATGCTCCAGCACCAGGTGCCCGTGCCGGATAAACTGTTCTATATCCTCTTTGGGTACCCGGATGTCACCTTTATTTTCTACCTCAATTTTGAGGTTTCCCTTCTTGTCGCTGCTACCCCCGAACAAATTGGTTTGATCTGAATCAATGGATTGATAGCTCTCTGTGTAATGGTTTACCGTATTGTCTAAGTAGTGAATCAGGCTTTCCTGGCACATGTAGTGCACAATTTCACGGGGTGTGTAAAATGCACCTTTGCTTTTGCGGTCGGTAACATCCAGTAAGTTTTCAAATACTTTTCCCAGCATTTCCGGGTCAACGGCTACTTCTTTTTCCAGCGGTTCATCTTCCCGTATGGTAAAGTTGTAGCGGTCGAATACATCCAGAATGCCCGTGCCTTTGTCTCCGGCTTTGGTCTTCTCATCGGGGTTGCTGAAAAGGTGGTTATTAATGTTCAGGTTAAGTGTATCCCAATTCTCATAATCGGCCTCAAACAAGCCTCCGTTCAGGAAAGGGATTTTGCAGCCAAGATTTTTATTAAAATACTTGATGCCTTCATCATTGTGTTCCTTGGCCAGTGCGTCATAAAAGAGAAAGCGCAGAAAGTCGTTGAAGTAGCTGCCTCCATCATCATTAATCTCATCAAATTTCTTCCGTAAGAAGTTTTTAGGGCCTTCGCCCATCTTTTGATCTTTCGGAACACCCAGCCAGCCTTTCTTTTGCAGGAAATAAAGGAAGACGATCTGGCCTAACAGCTTTTTGACAAAACGCACCGGATCGAGGCCTTCTTTTTCCAGTGTTTCGGTCAGTGCTGCGTTTTCGGTAAGCTTGAGGTAGAGTTCCTTATATTGCTCGTAAAACTCATCGGTGACCCTCTCAATACTAAAGGCGCCTTCCACGCTGCCATCCCCGTCTTTTTCTTTAATGATGAGCGGGTTGCTATGGTCATTGACCAAAAGTGGCAGCAACTGTTTTTGAGCAGTATGGGCGTTTTCGTTTTCACCAACCAGGAAAGAGAAGCGTCTGGCGGGGACAATTTCCTCTTTCGCTTTGATCGTTCCCATTTCTGTGCGTTCCTGTTCGATGTCAATTTTCACCAGTGATAACCGCCATTCCGTTCCGTCATCTTCCTTGGAATAGAAGGCAACAAGGGCATAGTACTTATCAAAGTTTTTCAAGTGGCGAACCACAAAGTTTCTCAGGGCAGTTCGGGTGCGTTCGAGTTTATTCACCGATCGGGTTTGGACAATCAGAATGTCCATTGGTTCACCTTCGGGATCGGTGTATTTCCCTATACGCTTGTAATGGGCTATATGGTCGCGAAATGCTTCAGGAATCAGATTGCCGCTGTAACTATTGTCACGCGGTTCAAACTCGTTGAGCAGGTTTCTGACAAACAATTCAAATTGCTCCTGATCGAAACGGGAGTTGAGTACTTGTTTGATGTAGCGTTGTGCCTGCTGTTTCTCCATTGTCTGAACTGTGATTTATTTGATTTGTGGATTACCTTGATTCTTTTGCCTGAATTTTTTGTTCTGGACACGCTTAAACTCAAGGCTTCGGGCACCAAAGTTGATTAGAAGACCTATTTCCAGATCGTAGGCTTCCAGGTAATTGATCGCCTGAGCCAGGTGTACATCCTCCAGTAGAACGAGAGCTTTTAACTCAACTGATACGCATCCTTCAACCAAGAAGTCTACTCTTCTTGTACCAATTTGTTGATTCTTGTAATAAATTGGCATTTCGTATTCCCGATTAAAGGAAATTCCTTGCTCTGCCATTTCAATTTCCAATGCTCTCTGATAAATGACTTCCTGGAAACCATTGCCCAATGCAGAGTGAACCGTCATGGCACAGCCAATGATTTTTCCAGTCAATTCAGAGTATTTATGTTCTTCTTTAATCATAATCCATCAATTCATCACCAAAATCAAAGTTCAGACAATTAAATATCCACTTAAAATAACTTCTCTGGCAATGGGTGATTTTCCATTGTGTATATCATCCACAGCCACTGAACGAATATGCCTTTGAAGGATGTGGAGCATTTGCAGCGGATCATCTTCTTTCTCTAACTCCTTTTTAATCTTCTGAGCAGTCTTTTTGGCCATTAATCCTTGTTGGATCATTTGTTTTACGCCCAAAATGAATTCCTCATCCGAATCCGTAAAGCCCTTGTATCTTCGAAAGGCTACATCCTTCATGCGTTTTTCAATGTACTTCACATTGGAAGCCCCGCCCTTAACCTTGTCTTCTTCGCCTTGCGTAGTGTCCAGTTCAAACCGGACTTTGTTCGTGTCCAACATGTGGAAGTACTTCTCCGATGGAATTGAAGCGCGTTTGGTTTCCGGCTTACATTCCAGCAAATTCACCGCATCAAAAAAGGTGATCTCTTCCGATTCACCGCCTTGGTTGGAATAAAATTTCTTGAGTTTTCCTAAACGGAAGAAGGTAACCAACTTATCCTTTTCAACTGTGGTCGTTTTTCTCCCGGAGCGTGCCTTTTTGGGCAATTTTTTTATCTTCTCAAAAAGGTCAGGGTCTTTATCCCTGAGGTTCCGCATCATTTCCAAATACTTCAACTCCGAATCTCCTTCCTCATCTTCACCGGTGTATGCTTTTTTGTTGTTCAGGGTGTCAAACAATTGCTGACTACTTACTTCTTCGCCATCAGATAGATACTTTGCATCTTCACCCAAAATATCATGAAACATTTGTATTTTGTTGGTGATGTTCAATTCAAGACCGAGATGCTCATCAGAATGGGTGGTAGGGAAGAAGTTGAAAATGTAAACATTGGAGTGCTTTGTGCCCAGGCGATTCACACGACCGGCCCTTTGCAAAACTCGGGTGGGATTCCAGGGTAAATCATAGTTGACTAAAATATTGGAACGATGCAGGTTGATCCCTTCTGCCAAAATATCCGTGGCAATGAGTATGCGTAGATCTTTTGAAGGGGTTTTTGAGTTCGGGTCAAAATTGTCAAGGATTATATCCCTGGCAATAGTGTGCTTCGAAGTAAGCTGCTTATCGGTATGCCTTCCTCCCTCACTGGAATAAAACATAACTTGTCCGGGAAATTGATCAATCAAGTGCTCATAAAGGTAATCACCCGTTTCTTTGGATTCTGTAAAAACCACCAATTGCTTTTTCTTTAACCTCTCGTGTTTCTTGAGTTCTTGGATGAATGTCGAAAGCTTGGGGTCTTCATCCACATTTTTCCATAGTGTCCAAACCTGCTTCAAGACTTCTAAGTCATGCTGCAAATCAGTCAAGAAGTCCTTTCTGAAATCCTTTGATTCGTACTTCTGTGCCTTTTCTTCTTCAACGGCTTTTTCCAGCTTATCAAAGTCATCATTATCCAATAGGTCATAAACATTGACTTTTTTGCTGATATAAACAGTGCCATCATTGTACATATTGATGAAGCGCTCATAAGATTTGATGAAACGCTGTACACTTTGTTTGAAGGCATAAAACGAGCTTTCCAGGCGTTTTACCAAAATGCCCTTCATAAAGCCTCCAACGTTTCGTTGTTGCTGCTTTTCAAATTCAGTCAAACCTTTATTGCCCGTGTAATAAAGCAATGGAATGTATCGTGCGTAGCGGAACTCAGCCAATGACTGAATGGTACTTTTGAAGATACGTTCTAACTCTCCTTCATATTCATAGATGATTTTCTGGGGATCACCCATTTCAGGAAAAGCTAGACCTTGCTGTTGAATGTCTTTTTTGAAAAAGTTGACAACATCATTTCGGGTTCTTCGAACCATGACATGTTTCAAAACCTTCTCACGAATCTCTTTGGAAACTTCCCGGATCATTTCCTGGTATTCCGGATCATGCTTTTCGAACTTTTTCAGTTTTTTCCGAAGTCCATTAAAAAACTTCTCAAGGTTAATTATTCCGGGTATATTGGAGTTTTTGGGAGCCTGAAACAGTTTGAGCTGAGCGAAGATGTCGTTAATGGTGTTGTTTAGGGGAGTGGCAGTAACCAAAATGACTTTCTTGCCCCGGCAGATGTCCAGCAAGTCAGCATACGATTGTGTGGCTTCATTTCTAAATCGGTGTGCTTCATCCACTACAATATAATCCCAGCGATCAATTCCTTTTCGAATAATGTGTTCGAGCTTTCCGAGGGATTCAACTTTAGCAGGTACTCTAAAATCCATTAAGCTTTGTTCCCAGTATTCTTTCAGAACGGGAGGACAGATAACCAATATTTTACCTCTCAGTTGCTGAAGCAGTTGAGCCGCAATGAATGTTTTGCCAAGTCCGACCACATCAGCAAGGAACACCCCATTATATTCCTCCAGCTTTTTCATGGCCTGCCTTACCGCTTGTTCTTGGTAATCAAGTTTTAAAAACCCCTCAGGTAGGAAAGATTCAAAATTTTCTTCCAGATTAATGTCCTCCTGCATGTACTCGTAAATGAGTTTCAAGTAGAGTTCATAGGGTTGGATTGAATCGTTGAGCCATGTTTTATTTTTTACTGCATCAACAAACTCCTCAGAAATATCAACAGCATCTTTCCAGAGATTCTCAAACTGATCCAGCGCATAATCGACATCTCTCCGGTCTTTAAGCTGCACATTGAATTCTCTGTTTGCAACTAAACCAGAAAGCGAAAAATTACTTGAACCGGTGATCACAGAACCATATTCCTTATCATCTTCATGGTACCGGCTGATGTAGACTTTGGCGTGAATGTTTCTAGAGGGATAGGCTTTTATCTCAAGCTTTTTCCCGTTCCCTCTTTGTTTGATGTCAGCATCTTTGTTCTGACAGTCAGTCTGAAGAAATTCGATAAATTTTCTGATCCCTATTTCAAGTCTTTTGTCTACTTCGTTTGATTTTTCAATTTCTTTAATCAGGTTCTTCTGGTATTCCTTTTTAGCATTTGCATGAGAATCAAAATCCATTACCGTTTGGTTTTGGTATTCATTGATAGTCTTATATGATTCCTCATCAACACCAAGCCCAACAAGGATTCTTGTTTTATCCACCTGCTCAATAGCTTCATACATTTGATAAAAGCCGGATGAACAGAAATAGCCAACTAACACATCAAAGTATTGGGTGTCTTTGAGTGTCCTCATGAACCTGTCCAACAATGTAGAACCAGGTTCATTGGTAAAAAATGTAGTATCCGTATGTAAATCTGTTCTATTCAAGTTTTTTCAATCTTTTTTTACTTGGTCAAGTGCTTTTATCCCATAGGTTTCATCTTTCACAATAGGGTATATGCTATCCGAGAGCCACAGTACAGTCAGTTCCTGTTCACTCGACTCAAGCACTTTTGCCAGTTTTAAAATATGCTCTCTCTTGCAGCTTTTTTCTCCTCTCTCTATCTTGCTTATCATAGCAGTGTCGATTTCAAGATGTGCTGCAACTTCTCGTAGGAGCATACCTTTTTTCTCCCTTAACTCCCTGAGCTTTTGACCTAACATATCTTGTAATTAAAGCACTTGTACATAATGGTCAAATCTATGAATTATTTTGGGATTTTGTTAATCGAGCGCAGGCAAAATTGCACTCTTTTGCAAAGCTTTGGTTGAGCGTTGGCTTGTGCGGCTTTGCAAATGTGTGCAATGCGTGTTGGCAGAAATTTTCAAAAATGCGAAGCGGGGGCTTTTTCTTTTTTCTTCTTTGTCAGTCGTCAGTTTTTTTGTCCGGTTGCACTGTCGGTCAAATCGAGTTAGTCCGATATGAAAGTCAGTCTGTGGCACGATATGTCTGTCGTTACTCGTCATTGTCAATGTGTCCGTTGTCTTTTTTTGCATGTGCCCCAACTTGTAATTACAAGTTATATTATATATTTTTGTATTAACTGATCCATAATCATATAAATTATATTCTGACTATTTTTCTTCTTACATATAATTACAAGTAAGAATCAACAGACTGGCGTAGATTAACGAATCATTACTTTACTGTAATCATGGCAACACCGGTAATAATGCCTAAACAAGGGCAATCAGTTGAAAGCTGCATAATAACCCGATGGTTTAAGAACACAGGTGACAGGGTAATAAAAAACGACATTCTTCTTTCATACGAGACCGACAAGGCTGCCTTCGATCTTGAATCTCCTGCTGATGGTATTCTTCTTGAGATATTTTTCGGCGAAGGCGACGAAGTACCTGTATTACAGAATATTGCAGTGATAGGCAGAAAAGAGGAAGCAATTGACCTCTTCAATCCGGCCGCTGCAAAAAGTGATAAAGAAAAGCCTGAAGAGGTAACAGACGAAATAAATAAAGAATCACAGGCATCTTCATCCACTACCCTGTCTGACAGTATTATTTCTCCGAAAGAAAAAAGGATAAGGATATCCCCACGGGCCAGATGTCTGGCAGAAGAAAACACAATAAACATAGATCAGATCAAGGGCAGCGGACCAAATGGCAGAATAATAGTAAGAGATGTAGAAGCTTTCCTTTCCGGATCTGCAAAAGAGAATATCCGGTCACATGCCACGGCCTTCGACTATAAAGACCAGCCTTTGAGCAATATACGTAAGTTGATTGCAAAAACAATGCATACCTCATTACAAAATTCTGCCCAGCTGACTCACCATATGAGTGCTGATGCCAGAAACTTGCTTAAAGCCAGGAAAACTATCAAGGAGAATATTTCAACAGGTTCAGGCCGGCAGGATATCTCTCTTAATGACATGGTCTGCTGGTGTGTCATTAAAGCCCTGAAAAAATTTCCTTATATCAACAGCCATTTTCTTGGAGAGAGTATCAGGCTCTTCAGTGATATACACCTGGGTATTGCCGTTGATACGCCGAGAGGCTTAATGGTCCCTGTCGTGATGAAAGCCGACAATATGGACCTCGATCGTCTTTCAGAAGAGATAGCTTCTCTGGCTGAAGCCTCCAGAAAAGGAAGTATCAGTCCGGAACTGATCCAAAACACTTCTGCTACATTCACTGTATCCAACCTTGGCAGTTACGGAGTCGAGATGTTTACTCCGGTAATAAACCTTCCCCAGACAGCCATTCTTGGAGTATGCACGATAATAAACCGTCCTGCCGACCTGGGAGACAGCACTTTCGGCTTCGTTCCATACCTGGGCCTGTCTTTGACATACGACCACCGGGCAATAGACGGAGGACCTGCGTCACTCTTCCTGAAAGAAATAAAAAAACAAATCGAAAATTTTACACTTGAGACTTTTTAGAACAGAATTATCTTAATCTATATCGTCTTATTTTTAAATAATTAGTAAAATGCCAAAAAATCAGAATCTCATCCCGCAGATCATCAGGAAACCACATTTCATTGAATTCGGGAAAATACCTGTCAACCAGTACAATAAAACGATTGAAGAAGAAAGGGACAATTTCAGTAACGACGATCTGGTCAGGATATACCGTGATATGGTTATTATCAGGGAGTTTGAAAGTATGCTCAACCTTATAAAAACCACGAATGAATATAATGGGATCATTTATAATCATCCCGGACCTGCTCATCTGTCAATCGGGCAGGAGGCTGCCTCCGTAGGGATGGCATACGATCTCGGAGTTGATGATTATATTCTGGGGTCTCACCGCAGTCATGGAGAGATACTGGCTAAAGGTCTGTCGGCCATACACAAACTGCATGAAGAAACTCTTTATTCCATAATGAAGAACTATTTCGGGGGTAACGCTTTAAAGGTTGTTGAGGAGGGTCACACGGGCAACATTAAGGATCTTGCTGTCCATTTTCTTTTGTACGGGGCTCTTGCGGAAATATTTGCCAGGGAAAATGGTTTCAACAAAGGCCTTGGAGGTTCTATGCATGCATTTTTCACACCATTTGGTATCTATCCCAATAATGCCATTGTAGGAGGTTCCGGTGATATATCTGTTGGTGCAGCCTTATATAAAAAGATAAACAAAAAACCGGGTATTGTGGTATGCAATATAGGAGATGCTTCAACAGGTTGCGGCCCTGTATGGGAAGGCATCTGTTTTGCCACCATGGATCAGTACAGGACACTGTGGAAAGGTGAATACAATGGAGGCTTACCTCTCATTTTCAACTTTATGAATAACCTGTATGGAATGGGTGGTCAGACAATGGGTGAAACAATGGGTTTTGGCATACTGGCGAGGCTGGGTGCCGGTGTTAATCCTGAGATGATGCATGCAGAACGTGTCGACGGATATAATCCTCTGGCGGTCATTGATGCCTTCCGGAGAAAAATGAAAATACTGAGTGAGAAAAAAGGACCTGTTCTGCTTGACACTCTTACATACAGGATCAGCGGCCATTCACCTTCAGATGCATCATCATACAGGTCAAAAGATGAAATTGAAGCATGGGAGAAAGAAGATTCAATCCTCTCTTACGGCAGTTCACTTATAAGAACGGGTATAGCAGATCAGGATCAGCTTAAAACTATTCAGAATGAGGCGGGTAAACTGATGACTCATATTCTTGGATTGGCAGTAGATGATAAAGTTTCGCCCCGTATTGACCTCATTAATGATCCTGACGCTATTGGCAGAATGATGTTTTCTAATTGTTCTGTTGATAAGATGGAAGAGAGGGCACCTGAAGTACTGATTCCAATGGAGGAAAATCCAAGAGTTAAATCCATCAGGAACAAAGTAAGATATTATAAAGACAAAGAAGGCAGGGATGTCTCCAAAGCCAGAATTTTTCAGTTGCGTGATGGTATTTTTGAAGCTGTTATTGACAGGTTTTATAAAGATCCCACTCTTGTTGCCTGGGGAGAAGAGAACCGTGACTGGGGTGGTGCCTTTGCCGTATACCGCGGTTTAACAGAAGCTCTTCCCTACCACAGACTTTTCAATTCTCCCATCTCTGAAGGAGCGATAGTAGGAACAGCGATAGGATATGGTATGTGCGGAGGCAGGGTCATTGCCGAAATAATGTATTGTGATTTTCTTGGCAGATCGGGTGACGAAGTTTTTAACCAGCTCCCCAAATGGCAGTCCATGAGCGGTAACCTCATCAAAATGCCGGTTGTCATAAGGGTCTCCGTCGGATCAAAATACGGTGCACAGCATTCTCAGGACTGGTCATCTCTCACAGCCCATATACCGGGTCTTAAAGTTGTGTTCCCGGCTACACCCTATGATGCAAAAGGTCTTATGAATACAGCCTTACAGGGAACTGATCCGGTGATCTTCTTCGAGAGTCAAAGGATATATGATAAAGGTGAAATGTTCCATGAAACAGGTGTTCCTGAAGGGTATTATGAAATACCTTTCGGAGAACCCGATATAAAAAGAGAGGGCAAAGATATTACAATATTGTCCATTGGAGCTACACTGTATCAGGTATTGAAAGCAGCTGATATCCTCCGGGAACAATATGGATTGAGTACTGAAATAATTGATGCACGGACACTTGTTCCCTTTAACTATGCCCCTGTAATTGAATCAGTTAAAAAGACAGGAAAAATTGTTCTTGTCAGCGATGCTTCTTCAAGAGGATCATTTATCAAAGAGTTAGCTCAGTCAATAACAGAACTGGCCTTTGACTATCTTGATGCTCCTCCTGTTACCATAGGGTCGCGTAACTGGATAACTCCGTCATATGAGATGGAACAATTCTTTTTCCCCCAGCCTGAATGGATACTGGATGCTATTAATGAGAAAATAATACCTTTAAAAGGGCATAAATCCCGTCATGATTATTCTTCTGAAAAAATAATCTTATTAAATAAAGAGGGGGTCTGAAACAAATGATTTCTATTATTATTTTCTATTTTTATCATGTCAACATGATTAAAAAATATATATATGATAGAAAAAATAAAAGCGAAAAGAGGGTTCATCATCGACATGGATGGTGTTATATACCACGGCAACAGGCTCTTACCCGGCGTTACCGCTTTCATTGAATGGATGGAAAATAACGGAAAGGAGTATCTTTTCCTGACTAATTCCAGTGAAAGGACTCCTAAAGAGCTTCATGAGAAACTTAAGAGACTGGGGTTAAAGGTAAATGAGGATCACTTTTATACCAGTGCTTTGGCCACAGCTGGTTTTCTTGCCAGTCAGACCCCTAATGGCAGTGCTTTCATAATAGGCGACGCAGGGCTTATTCATGCATTGTACAGTGCTGGGTACACTATGAACAATGTGAATCCCGACTATGTTGTTGTGGGAGAAACGCACGGGTACAACTTTGAGAAAATAGAGATTGCAGTAAACCTGGTAATGAAAGGGGCCAGGCTTATAGGAACAAACTCTGATGTAAGCGGCCCTATAGAAAATGGTATTACTCCATCTACAAAGGCCCTTATCGCCCCAATTGAAATAGCTACCGGGAAAAAAGCCTATTTTGTTGGTAAACCAAATCCGTTAATGATGAGGATAGCTTTAAAAAACCTGGGAGTAAAGAGAGAGGAAGCTGTAGTCATTGGCGACCGTATGGATACAGACATAAGATGCGGTCTGGAATCAGAAATTGATACACTTCTTGTACTAAGTGGTATAACAAACGAAGAAGATATTGATAAATTCCCTTATCGTCCCCATTTTGTTCTTAACGGACTTATTGACCTCATTTGAAAATCACACTTATGAAAGGAAGGCTCAGATATAAAAATGAGCGGAAAGAAGTTGCCCGTTTCATGCGCCGTCTATACAGGCAGGGGCTGACTACCACGTCGGGTGGCAATATCAGTAAACGTCTCCCTGATGATGTTATACTGATAACTCCTTCTGCCACTGACAAGGGTAAAATGAAATGGAAAGAGGTAGGTATAGTTACAATAAAAGGCCGCAATCTCACTCCCGGCATTAAGCTTTCCATAGAATCTGCCATGCATCTGGGTATATACAAAAAGAATCCTGATGTATCAGCTGTCATCCATGCTCATCCTGTTTTTGCTTCTTCTTTTACTGCAATGGACACAGAAATAAACACATGCCTTACTGCCGAGGCTCGTGTTATATGCGGGAAACCCATGTTTGTCCCCTATAAATTAATGGGGACACCTGAACTGGCAGCCTGTGTTGCTGACAATTCAGTTCTGGCGGATGTTCTTCTTCTGGAAAACCACGGCATAATAACTTATGGTAACAGTCTGCTCAATGCTTTCGACAAACTTGAAGTTCTTGAAAATGCTGCCAAAATGACTCTGATAACAAAAATGACGGGAAACATCAGGGAAATGAGTTCGTCACAGGTACAGGAAATAGACAGACTCTATGGCCACAGAAAAGAAATAACACAAACATAAAAATTAATATTATGAACAAAAGAAAACTGGGAAAATCCGATCTTCAGATAACTGAAATAGCTTTCGGGGCCTGGGCCATAGGTGGCTGGCAATGGGGAGGAGCTGATGCTAATGATGCCATTAAGGCTGTTGAAACTGCTATTGACCACGGAATGACTACTATAGACACTGCTTCAGTCTATGGTTTTGGTTTGAGTGAAGAGCTGGTTGGGAAAGCCGTCGCAGGAAAAAGGGATAATGTTGAGATACTCACAAAATTCGGTATGTCATGGGATGAACCTAAAGGTTCTTTTTTCTTCACATCAAAAGATAATTCAGGTAAGACAGTTGATATCTATAAGTATTCTTCAAAAGAAAAAGTATTGAAGGATTGTGAAGATAGTCTGCGGCGTCTTAAAACCGATTATATTGATCTCTTCCAGATACACTGGCCTGACCCTACTACTCCTGTTTCCGAAACAATGGAAGCTTTGGAAATTCTTGTAAGTCAGGGGAAGATACGAGCAGGAGGAGTATGTAACTACTCGTCGGATCTGCTGGCTGAAGCTTCCGGTAATTTCACTGTTGCTTCCAATCAGGTGCCATACAGTATGGTCAGACGTGAGATTGAAAAGGATATCGTTCCTCTCTGTCTTGAAAAAAACATTGGCATACTTGCCTATTCTCCAATGCAACGCGGATTATTGACCGGTAAATTTAAACCAGGGCATGTCTTCAGAGAAGGAGACAGCAGGCCTGACACAGCATATTACAAGGAACCTAATTTTTCTGAAATACTGAAATTCCTTGAAAAGATAAAACCTGTAGCAGAGGGTTATAATGCTACATTATCCCAACTTGTTCTCAACTGGACCATTCAACAGCCGGGAATAACATGCGCGCTGGCTGGTGCAAGAAACGCAGAACAGACAATGGAAAACATAGGAGCTGCAAACTTTAACATCAGTTCTTCTGATATAAGCTTAATAAATACTTATCTGTCAGAAATGGTCATAGACACAAACATCTGACACCTCTATATGACTTTTCGGTACAGGCATTGTCAAAACAAATATCCTCTTGTGGCAAATATTCTGCCTGATGGTACATGTTATCCGATCAATAAAATATAAATTTTAAAACAGTACTGTATAGTGAAAAATAATTTTTTAAAAGATTTCCCCTGGTACAATGAGTTAAAACAATGTATGAACGGGAATTCATCCCCTCCTTACAGAGAAACAAACAGTCACATTCACACTCCTTACTCGTTTAGTTCATTTGACAGTATGGATACTATTTTTTCAATGGCCCTTAATGAGAATATTTCAGTGCTTGGCATCAATGATTTCTTTGTCACTGACGGATATGAAGCATTCCATAATGGCTGTCTGGAAAACAATATTTTCCCGCTTTTTAATATTGAATTCATTGGTTTGCTGAAAGAAGAACAGAAAAAGGGCATAAGGATCAATGATCCGAATAATCCCGGACGAGTTTATTTCTGTGGAAAGGGACTTGATTTCCCTCATAATCCCGGTCTGATAAATAAATGGACTCTGCAGAAATTAAAAAAGGAATCGCAGAGCCAGATTAAAGCTATGATAAACAAGCTTAACAGCCTCATGGAATCCATAGACAAGTCGCTTACTATAAGTTATGAAAGTGTAAAAACCAAATATGCAAAAGAACTGGTGCGTGAAAGACATCTTGCCAAAGCGGTCAGGCAACTGGCTATTGATACTTACAGCAGTCCAGACGAGCAAATAAGGTTTATTGAAGCCCTCTATGGAGGGAAAAAATCAAAATTTTCTATCGAAGATAATGTACTTCTTGAAAATGAGATAAGATCTAATCTGCTGAAGACAGGAGGAGTCGCTTATATTGAAGAAAATAACAATTCTTTTCCTGAACTGAAAAAGATCATCAAATTAATAACCTCTTTAGGGGGTATACCCTGTTATCCTGTTCTTCTTGATGACCCATCCGGCAAATTTACCCAGTTTGAAAATGACACAGGGAAACTTCATTTAGCTCTTTCTTCCATGGGAATAGGGTGTATTGAGCTCATTCCCGGACGTAATGAACTGTCAATCCTCAAAGATTTTGTAAATTTCTTTGACAATAAGGGTTATCTGATAACTTTCGGAAGCGAGCATAATACACCGGAGCTTGCTCCACTGACTATTACTGCCCGTGGTTCAGTCCCTCTTGATGAAACGCTTAAAGAGATAGCCTGGAACGGAGCATGTGTCATTGCTGCTCACCAATATTTGCGGGCACACGGCCGTCAGGGATATGTGCTGACCGACGGAAAGCTGAGTATAGGACAAAAAGAAGATCTTACAGAACTGGGGAAAAATGTTATTGAATATTATCTAAACAAAAGAAATTAATGAATCAGTATATCAATGACCTGACAGATATCTCAAGGTTCTACGGAGCAAGCATGGATTATGTGATAGCTGGTGGAGGCAATTCATCTTACAAAGATGATAAGACTCTGTGGATAAAAGCCAGCGGAGAAGCTCTTGCAGAGCTTACTGAAGAAGGACTGGTCGCTCTTGACCGTGATAAACTGAAAAAGATATCAACTGAAAAATACTCAGATGATCCAATGACACGCGAAGAACAGGTCAAAAACGACCTTTACGCCAGTATTATTGATCATTCAAAGGAGAAAAGACCTTCAGTCGAAACCTCCCTGCATGATCTGATCCGTTACCGCTACGTGGTCCACCTTCATCCTTCGTTAATTAATGGTATACTGTGCAGCCGGAATGCAAAGAATCTTATTGCACATATCTTCGGGGAAAAGGCTCTCTTCGTCACTTATACCGATCCTGGCTATACCCTCTTTAAAAAGCTGGAAACAGAAATTACAGAGTTCCGGAAAAATTTCTCATCCGATCCAAAAATGATCTTTCTTGAGAATCATGGTGTATTTGTTGCAGCTGACACTACTAAAGAGATCAGGGAAATATACGATTACATTTTCAAAAAAACTGAAGAAAGGACAGAACCTATCTCAAATGTGCAGGAGCTCCCTTATAATTCTTTATTGCACAAAGCATTACCCGGAATACGAATGCTCCTGACAAAAGACAGTATCAAGGTCATACGGCATCGTCACAACACCCTGATCTCAAAATACTATTCCAGTCAGCAGGATTTTCACAACATATCATTGCCTCTTATACCTGATGTCATTGTTTATTGTAAAGCCAGATATCTGTATATTGATCAATCGTCAACAGCTGACAGGATACTGGAATCTCTCAGGATACAGCTCCCAAGGTTTATAAATGAGTACGGTTATCTGCCAAAAATAATTGTTATAAAAGATATGGGAGTATTTGCAATAGAGGAAAATGTTACTGCGGCAGAGACTTCACTTGATGTTTTTGAAGATAATATCAGAATATGTCATTATGCTTTGCAGAACGGAGGCATAAAATTTCTTACACCGGAACAGACTGATTTTATTGACAAGTGGGAAGTGGAAAACTACAGGAGGAAAGCGGTTAAGCCAGTGAGAAGCGGCAGCAGGCTGGAAAACAGGATAGCTGTCATAACAGGTGGAGCCCAGGGCTTTGGAGAAGGCATTGCCTCCTCCTTATTCAGTCTCGGTCTTAATATTGTAATTGCTGATGTTAACGATGAAGCAGGACAAAAGCTTATTTCACGGCTTAACAATACAAAAAACTCAAAGAACAGGGCTGTTTTCATCAGAACAGATGTCAGTGATCCGGTTTCTGTAAAAGACCTTATCTGTCATACTGTAAGGGAATTCGGAGGACTAGATCTCATGATCAGCAATGCAGGCATCTTAAAAGCCGGGGGACTTGATGAGATTGAGCCTGATGTGTTCACAAAAACCACCTTTATCAATTATAATGGCTATTTCTACTGTGCCAAATATGCTTCTGAAGTAATGAAACAACAGAATCAGGAAAAACCTGACTATTTTACTGATATTATTCAAATCAATTCCAAGTCTGGTTTGCGTGGCAGTAAAAAGAATTTTGCCTATTCAGGGGGGAAATTCGGGGGAATAGGATTGACTCAGTCCTTTGCTCTTGAACTGGCTCCCTTCAGGATCAAAGTCAATTCTATTTGTCCGGGTAATTTTTATGAAGGTCCTTTATGGTCGGATCCCCATAACGGACTTTTCGTCCAGTATCTGAAAACAGGTAAAGTACCGGGAGCTAAAAGCATTGATGATGTCAGAAAATTTTACGAAGATCAGGTACCAATGAAAAGGGGTTGTAAAATGGAAGATATCTTAAAGGCTTTGCTATATGTTATTGATCAGGAATATGAGACAGGCCAGGCTGTCCCTGTTACAGGGGGGCAGGTGATGCTGGGATGATATCATGCCGATAAAATCATTTATTATATAATGAAAACCAAAGCAGTAAGAATATATGGCAAAAGGGATCTCAGACTTGAGGAATTTGAGCTACCTCCCATGCAGGAAGATGAGATACTTGCTCAGGTAATATCCGACAGTCTTTGTATGTCGTCATATAAAGCTGCACAGCAGGGGTCTGATCACAAACGTGTTCCCCCTGATATAAGCATCAATCCAACTATTATAGGTCATGAGTTTTCAGGGATCATTCTGGATGTAGGTAAAAAGTGGAAACATAAGTTCAGTAAAGGGCAAAAATTCTCTATTCAACCTGCCATGCCTCAGACAGGATCCCTGGATGCTCCCGGTTATTCTTTCCGTTATACAGGAGGAGATGCTACTTATATAATCATCCCTGATATTGTTATGAAAGCCGGCTGCCTGCTTCCTTATGAAGGAGAGGCTTTTTACCCGGCTTCTCTCTCAGAACCAATGTCGTGCATAATAGGTGCTTTCAATGCCAGCTATCATACTCGTCCGGGAATATACAAGCATATCATGGGTATACGGCCCCGTGGCAGGATGGCTATTCTTGCAGGTGTAGGACCAATGGGACTTGGAGCTATTGATTATGCTGTTCACCGTGACATAAGGCCTGAGCTACTTGTTGTTACTGATATAGACAATAACAGACTGATAAGAGCAGCCAGGCTCTTTTCACCTGAACATGCAGCTGAAAGAGGAGTAAAACTTGTATATGCCAATACCGGAGGGATAACGGACCCTGTGAAATATCTCCTGGAAATATCAGGAAATAAGGGTTATGATGATGTTTTTGTATTTGCTCCGGTAAAAAGTGTTATTGAGCAGGGTGATGCTATTCTCGGCTTTGACGGATGCCTGAATTTTTTTGCCGGTCCGTCCAGCACTGACTTCCGGGCAGAGATGAATTTCTATAATGTACATTACTCCTTTACCCATATAACAGGTACATCAGGAGGTAATACCGATGATATGATAAAATCACTCGATCTCATGAGTACCGGAAAAATTAATCCGGCTGTAATGATAACTCATGTTGGAGGTCTGGATTCAGTTATCCCGGCAACACTTAATCTTCCCAATATACCAGGAGGCAAAAAACTTGTCTACACTAACATTTCCCTGCCACTGACAGCTTTGAGTGACCTTCCGGAACTGGGAAAACATAACCCCTTATTTTCAGGTCTCAACGAAATTGTTTCGGGAAATAACTTTATCTGGTCTGTTGAAGCAGAAAAGTATCTCCTGGCAAATGCACGTCCAATCTGATATGTATCCTGACACACGGAATTATTGCCGGCTGTTTATTCGTAAATATTAATAGCCTGCATCTTTTCGGGCTGAAACAAATTTTTCAGCAAAGGAATGAGAGATATAATTATCGTAACTCAGACAAGTATCTGTGGCAAAATCGACCGCTACGGAAATAATTTCCCTCCACTCCTCTTCTCCAAGTAATTTAAGCTGATCAGGTGTTATTTTTCTGTAAAAAAGAGATGATAACATACCTGCATTAAAATTATCTCCGGCACCGATGGTACTGAGAGGTTCTATTTCCTTTACAGGAAATTTACCAGAGAATGATGAAGATCTCACATAGACTCCTTTTGTATTTGCTGTATAGACAAGACAACTGCAATAGTTTTTTACTGCGTCCCAGGCATTATCGGCATCATAAACCCCGAAAATATTAATAAAATCTTCATCAGAACCTCTGACCAGACTACTCATCTTCATATTTTCAACAATGTAAGGTTTCAGCCTTTCAAGTTCATGGATATGTACTCTCCTGAAATTCGGATCATATAATATCAGACTTCCGTTTTTTTTCGCTTTACTAATGAAATTGACTATTTTTTTTCTTATTGAAGGTAATATTGCATAGAATGAGCCATATTGCAGATAATCATCTTTTTCGGTAGCAGGAAGATCTGAATTAAGTCTTTCTGCAGAAAGATCTTTATAAAAAGTATAGTGTGCCTCATTCTTTTCATCCAGAAAAGCAATGGCCAGAGAGGTATTTTTATCTTTAAAACGGTGAACAAGTGATGTGTTAACACCATTGGCATTTAGGAATTTATCTATCACATCTCCCACATCATCCTTTCCATATTCGCTTATAAAAGATACCGGAAGACCTATTCTGCCAAGTGAAACCATACTATTGAGAACTGATCCTCCGGGTTTTGAAGCCTGTGGATCACCATCTTTAAAAATAATATCAAGCACTGTTTCTCCTATACCATATATCTTTCCCATATTTTTTAATCTGATAGTATTAAACGGAATTTTCGCCTGCAGATAAATTATTATGACAAGTAAAACACAATAACATAACATTTTTATCAAACATCATTTTCAGTGCCATATTTAATATGCTGCAAGTAAAAGGCAAAGTAACATAAATGAATTACAATATGATGTTATATTTGTATTAAAAATAAAAAGGTTCTTATGAAAACAATGATGCTGACTTCGATAAGGCAGATGGAAATGAAAGATGTTCCGGATCCTTATGTAAATGGCCCTCATGATGTTATCATCAAAATGAAAGTTGCAGGGATTTGCGGATCTGATATTCATTATTATGTATGGGGTAATATTGGTTCTCAGGTTGTGAAGTATCCTTTCACTGTTGGGCACGAAGGGTCAGGTGTAGTAGTTGAAACAGGGCCGGATGTAACAACTCTTAAACCTGGCGACAAAGTAGCTATTGATCCTGCCATGCCCTGTTTTAAATGTGATCAATGTCTGTCAGGCAGGTCCAATACCTGTCGTAATCTCAAATTCCTGGGCTGTCCCGGTCAGGCTGAAGGCTTATTATCTGAATACATTGTAATGCCGGAGAGCAGTTGTATAAAACTGCCGGATAATCTCAACTATGATCATGGAGCTATATCAGAACCCTTATCTATTGGTATTTATTCTGTCAGAAAAGCCGGAGGTGTCAAAGGTCTGAGGATTGGTATTCTCGGATTTGGTCCTATTGGGATGAGTGTGATGCTTGCTGCCGGAGCAGAAGGAGCAGAATCTGTTTATGTTACTGATAAGATTCCTGAGCGTCTGGCCATAGCATCGAAGGAAGGAGCCGACTGGACCGGTAATCCGTCAGAAGACAATATAGTTGACATTATAAACAAACGCGAACCGCTCGGACTGGATGTGGTTTTTGAATGTTGCGGACAACAGGAAGCACTTGACCAGGCAGTTGAAGTAATGAAGCCAGGAGGAAAAATAATTGTCGTTGGTATCCCTGATCTGAAAAACTGGTTGCTTAAAGTCGACAGAACAAGAAGATATGAAAACAGTATCCATTTCATCAGAAGACAAATTGATTGTGTTGAACCTGCTATTGAACTAATGGGATCCGGCTCTATAGATGTAAAAAATATGGTCACACACCGGTTCACTCTTGAAGAGACGAAAGAAGCATTCGATTTAGTGGCCGATTATCGTGACGGCGTAATGAAAGCCATGATTGACATTGATGAATCTCTTTAACTGAAAAACAATATCTTCCCGTAATAATATAATCTTTTAACTATCTGCTTATTGCATGAAGGGTATTTCAACATTCAGAACTGATAAGCAGAAACAACTCAGATGAAGATCACTCTTCTACTTCTATAACAGTACGATATGACAAAGCTTCACCGCTGTCAGTAAGCCCTTGTATATTGATAATATAATCTGTAATGTAGTCCGGATTCCGGAATTCAAATGTTATCTTCCCGTCAGCATCAGGCTTTGCAGCCGGATTCCAGTAAAGGGTGTTCCTCAGATCAGGATCCCTGTTATCCTGTAATTCCTTGCTGTTATCGTCAGGTAACAGAAAACTACTAACAGGATCAGTCACCCGGTAAAAGAGCTTTACAGAGTTACCGGGAAGAGTAACATCGCTTAAGTCACATTTTTTTGTAAAAACATTCACTATTCCGTTGAATAAATATTCTCCAACCATGTATTTATCAAGAACCACCTCTATCTGTTCAACAGATTCCGGGTTAAGATTTGCAAAAACTGTAGCATCATTTATTATAACCCCATCAATAAAAATACCCGGGGGGCCATTGTAGGCCCTTCTATAAACAGGGTCAAGAATAAACATTTCAAAACCTGAATCTGTACGCTTCAATGTAACACCCGGAAGAAGTTCAAAAACAACCTCTTCCATTACCGGAAGCCTTATATAATCATCCATAATAATTTTTATATCCGGAATTCCGTAGAAATTTTTATTCACAGTAAGTGTATCTGATTTATTAACCGGTTCTTCAGCTAAAGATATTCTGAAGATATTGTTTAACTGATAATTGATACTCATTCTGGAAATATGCCGGGGAATATCCGTATCAATAATTACAGAATCAAAATATTGATAAAATGGTTCTGTAAAAGGGCTTTCCAGATCAATAATATTTTCCTGATCAGTATTTTCAGGTTTAATAATTATTTCCGCATTACTGTTTTTTAAAGGCAGCGGGAAAATAAAACTACCATCCGTTGCTGTTCGCGAATACCTAAATTCAGTTTTTTTACCAGGCAAAGAGATAAAAACAGTTTCGTTCTGAACAGGCATAAGTGTTTCTCTGTTAACCAGTTTCCCGGAGATATAATGATTTTCATTTTCAGGCATATACTTAATTTCCGGCAGATTATCCGATAATATTTTATCCCAGCTAAGCCACTTACTACCGGTGTTTCTCAGGAAGTCATTGATGAGTATATCCTCCCATCCTTCTGATAGCTCTTTCCGGATTTGATCGGGAATAAACCCGAACTCACTGCCAAATACCAGATAGTTGGCAATATCATTGTTTTCATTCTCAAAAGGTTCCGGAGTCACTGCAATACTAAGAGTCTGACCGGAAAGCGATGACAGAACATCCTGTTCAAAAGTTATATCAACAATATTTTTGCTCCCTGGTGTTGCATCTGTCTGAGCTTTAATTTTCAGAAAAGTTTTCTCTGAGGATCTGTTCAGAAGATAAGTCTCGAAAAATGGCCGGCCACGGGTATCGAAAAGTGTGAGATGGTTAATCCCCTTTGCAAGAGAGCTTTTGGGAATTACCACTCTGGTAATATCTGCAGAAAGGTTTATTTTTTCATTAACATCAATCACTCCGTGAGTCTGAACAAATAAATAACAGTATTTTTCTGTCTGTCCCGTTTCTGTTTCATGCGATTTGACAAGTATGACCAGTGAATCGGTGTTATTGACAATGTCAACGGGTTTTCTTTCTTTTTCAGTGGTCCCAGAGGGAGAAGAGTCTGTTTCTTTTTTAAGAAGACAATTAATCTCTGCTCTCCGTTTTACAGGACTTATATTAATAGCGTTGAAAACCGTTATCTGGCGGGTAAAGCAATTATGAGGAAAGAAGTTTTTCATATATCTGGTTCGGGCTCTGATCATATAATCACCACTGCTCAGAGTATCGGGCAACACTGCCATGCCTGCACCAGCTCCACTTTCGACCTTTACTTTTTTCTGTATTACAGGTTTGTTTTCACTGTTAAGAACCTCCAGATACACTATCCGGCTCAATACGGAAGGGTTCATACTTAACCTGTCGATGACCCTGGCATTGAACCAGATTATTTCTCCGGCGATATATTCATCTCTGTCTGTATGAATGTAAACTTCCTCCCATGGCACATTATGGCAATAATTGATAAACTTTTCAGTGATACTGCTCTGTATACTGTCCTGCCCTTTTGAATGAAGAGTTAAAAGACAAAGAGCCGACAGCAGCAATATTTTCTTTATGTTTTTAATCATTATTAGTTTATTCTTCATCTTCGTGCCAAAAAGATGGTTCAACATCTGTTCCTCTTAATCTGCAATCAGCGCAATCCTCAAATCTGGTCAACATCCAGTATTCCACCGGACCGTCATACTGGTGGTCTATTATCCAGTAAAGACTGCCCAGACCCTGTATATCTTCCAGTCTGTAAACCTTCTTATATGGACAATCAGCATAACGGTCTGTTAATCCCTCAAAGTGATCTTTTATAAATATCCGTTTTGATGTTACGGAAGAAACACTGAAATAACCGAGTACCATCTCTGCAGAGTCATCTGTACAATACATGTTGCCTGCTATTGACATAGGCACCACATCATAGAGGCTTCCAACGTTTTCAGCCATATTCTGTACTTTTTGCCAGTAATCATATTCCTGACCGGTAATGGAATATTGATTAACCAGAATACTGTATTTAACTTCAAATCTGTCGGAATAAGGGGGTATATAATAAAGAGGGAACCCTTTAATTTTGCTTTCAGACATGAGCGAAGTGCTCTTGATCCTGATATACTGTGAGTTCTGTGTAATCCAGCAAATACGGTGTTCTACCGAATCGTATGGAAGATGGAATTCCCAGGTCTCTGTAAAATCCCATCTGAAATTTCTACATTTATTAAAAGGATCCTGTGTGTCCAGTAGTATCTGACAAGCATTCACAGTACCGAAATGAGAGTCCTCATCCACTTTCTCATAATATACAGAGTCAATTGGTGGAACCTGGATCAGTTCGATGAATGGTGATTCAAAGACATGATTATTTTCTCCGGGTCTGTTGTTATTAATTATCAGTTTATATTCTCTCCCCACCTCTCCCTGAAACTGCTCAGGATCAGTTTCATATAATCCGGGTTTATTTTCTGTTAAATTAAATACATTATCCAGATCATCTTTGATGATCACGCTACAGTTTCTATAAGGTCTCTCTATATTTTCTCTTTCCAGGGGTACCGATCTGGTAAGTCGGACACTGTTAACACCGTACAGATCGGTTATCATTCCGCTCACAACGAGCATATCCATTTCTTCCTCTGCCTCAGGAAAAAAAGGTGTAATGCAGTTTCCTGTCAGAAATATCAATAGCAGAAATATGAACAGTCTTAATATTTTCATTTATTTAAAAAATCAAAACTTAGTGTAAGAGAAGGGATTGCTCTTCCAAATATTGAAAGTTTATACCCTCTCACAGTATGTTTATCGCTCAGGAAAAAGATGCTGTAGGCATTTTGTCTCGAGAGTACATTATAAACAGAAAATGTCCAGTGGGGATTTACCAGTTTTCTTGCTTTCAGATTTCCGCTTATTTTTACAGAGAGGTCAAGTCTTGAATAAGATGGTATTCTATACTTATTTCTTTCAGAATACTGTATAAGAAGGGCATCATTCATGTAATAAGTTGCCACCGGGTATGTAACAGGCCGGCCTGTAGTCCATGTATAATTTGCAGACAAACTAAAGCGTCTGGATATCAAATAATTAAAACTCAAAACAAGGTCATTTGGCCTGTCCACATTAGAAGGGAACCAACGACCTTCATTGATAATCTCTTCCCTGTAAGATCCTGTGGTTCTGAGGAAAGTTCTTGAGAAAGTATATCCTGCATTGAAACGTACTTTTCCCACAGGTTTTTTTATTGAAAGTTCCAGACCATAAGCTTTTCCTCTTGCATCAACAACATCTGCCTCTGCATTATCGATCATGACAAGCTTTGTTCCACTTTTAAAATCGAATGCATTTCTCATGACTTTATAATAAATCTCTGCAGATGCTTCTATTTTGTTCCCGAACATCATCCTGTAATAGCCGGCAGCATATTGATCTCCGATAAGGGGTTTTATATAATAATCGGACAGTTTCCAGGTATCGGTAGGAGATATGGACACAGTATTTGATAAGAGATGGATATATTGCCGGGTACGGTTATAGTTTATTTTCACAGAACTGTTTTCGCTTGTCCGGATATTTACAGATGCTCTTAATTCAGGCCCCATATAGGTTTTCATTATCTGTCCTTTCCCGAAAGTCAGGGTATCCATAACAGAGTACTTACTTCTGGTTATTCCCGGAGCATAGATCAGCACCGGCTTCCCTCCCATTACTGAAAAAGATGATAAACGTATCCCTGTATTCAGGGATATAAATTGATTCAGGTTTATTTTATCTTCAAAATATAGAGCTCCTTCCAAAGCTCTTTCTTTTTCAATACACTTTGGGATAAGCAAAGAGGAGTCTGAAGCCGGTAAATAATCCCCGGGATTAACAGTGTAATGAGTCATTTCGAGACCATAATTCATCTGGTGGCGTCCTTCATAAATATTAAAATCGGCATTTATTCCCGTACTGTTAATTTTATGTGACATAACAAAGCTTTCTTCAGGAGGTGATTTGCCTGAAACGTCGTAATTGTAGTTACTGTTGTTTGCAGTAAGCACAGAAAAAAACCTGTTATTGAAAAAATGCTGCCATTTTACAGCAACGATCCTGTTATTAAAACTATAAAGTGTATCGGAATTAAATTTGAAAGCGTCGTGACTGATGTAAGAAGATAATTCAAATTTATTTTTGTCATCAGGATCATAAGATATCTTGGCATTCAAATCGTAGAAACCTGCCCTGCTATTTCTTATGGCTTCATCTTCCATAAGCCTTAAAACCCAGTTGGAATATGTTGTGCGACCTGCGAGGATAAACGAGGCAGTATCTTTTTTCAAAGGACCTTCAAGAAGGATATGTGTTGTAACAGGACTGATACCGGCATTGCCGTAAAACTGTCGTTTGTTTCCCTTTCTGGTTTCAATATCCAGTACCGAGGATAACCTGCCTCCGTAGCGAGCAGGCATTCCTCCTTTATAAAGTGTTACATCCTTAATGACATCTGAATTTACGGCTGAAAAAAAACCAAAAAAATGGGAAGAATTATATACCGGTGCACCATAGAGGAGAATAAGATTCTGATCAGAGGCTCCTCCTCTGACATTAAAGCCGACAGCACCTTCTCCTATTGACTGGACACCTGTCACCAGAAGCATACTTTTTATTATATCTGCTTCACCCATTGAGGTAGGCATTACTCCAAAAGTGGCCATATCGATTTTCTCTACCCCCACTTCCGTTCTCTGGAGTATAACGCTTCTGTTGGCAGTGATAACTGCTTCTCTCAATGGGACCAGAGTACTGCTCATTTCAACATCCATCTCACCGCTGGAAAAAATATTCAGATGAACACTTTTCTCCTTCATCCCGATATAAGAAAATCTTACCACATGCGATCCTCTTGGGATGGTAAGAGAATAAAAACCATACTGATTAGACATAGTGCCGGCAGACAACTTCTCAATATAAACCGTAGCTCCCGAAACAGGCTCTCCCGTCTGATTATTTTTTATGTAACCCGAAACAGTTACTTTACCAGGTAATTTGCCAAGAGAAGGATTGCCTACATTGAAAAACATAACAGCTTCTTCGCCTGTTTGCTCCTGAATAAAATTATCATCTTCCGGTTCTATATAGTTTTCTTCTTCATCAGCCGGCCCTTCATGGACTTTAACAGCAAGATCCCCGGTAATAAAAACATTCTTTCTGTCATCAATATAATAATGGACAGAATCATTCCTGGTAAGAGAATCAAGCAAAACATTCAACAGGACAGGTTGGCCATAATCTCCCAGTACAATATCTTCTACCCATTCATCCTTAAAGAAAAACCTGACACTATCCTCCCTTTCAACTTCATATACAAATTGCTCAAAGGAGAGTCCTGAATAATTAAAATCCACAACGATTTTTTCCTGTGCTGAGAGACCCGAAAAAGGTGGGAGCCAGATGAGAAGACAAAGGACAAATAAGTTAACTGTAGCTCTCACGGTTCAGCCCTCAGATTATCACAATATTCAATAAGTGCCATAAAACTATCCGGATCTTTTCTTGATAAAGATATTTTGTTATGCCTCAGGAAGTCTTTTATTTCATCTTTATATTCAGGAAACAGGTTTATCACATCTCTTTTCTTTCTGAGCAGATACATTTTACTGCCTTTTTCCAGATAAATATGTTGTATCAGGGTAAAAAGATCATATTTATTATCAACTGCCAAAAGGAGAATTTCTTTCCTGAATTTAACATATAACTTCAAACGTCCATTGTAAAGAATATTCAGGTAACCATTTCTTTTCGAAATATTGTACTCATCCTTCTTTATGAAATCATACTGCCTGTTATTGTACCAGAGGGTAAAGGCATCAATATTTTCTTTATTCAGGCTGAGAATAACACCCTGAGGAGTCATTATCTGCAGTTCATCATTATATATGTCATATCTCAGGCTGGCATCCTCAAACACTCTGTCCCCAATGCTCACATTTCCTGTAAGAAAATCATTGCTGAAAAGAAACTGATCACCTTTTGTAGCTGAATAGAGATTCCTCCATATCTTCCCGTTATACAGAATCTGTTGTTCTGCACTGTGTCGACTTACTACAGATTGTGGATCTTTTTGAAAGATATCTGATGAATAGCAAGCCTCTGAAGACGATACAATCAATATCAGTAGTAAAAAGCCTGTGCTTAGAAACTCCGTATGACGACTAATCATTGTCTGATATGATATAACTGTCAATTAACAAACCGGCCTGAAGATTTTCGCATGCTAAAGTCAACTACAATAAAGGATTAATTAATTGTTGACAATTAAGTGAAACAAAATATTTCAAACAGGCCTGTTTATTTGAGCTACCAAATTACCAAAGAATCTACAGAATTACAAACGAAGCGTTTTATTGCTGTTGTTGATGCAAAATTCTCTGTTTATAGATACGGCTTTCCAGTATTTCAGAATAACGCAGGGCCAGTTTAATATTATAGTCGGCATAGGCTTTTCTGGCCCATTCCAGTGCACTATGGAGATCACCGTTTATTTCATTAATAATCCCCATGTTATAACAGGCTCTTCCGGCCACTTTTCTTTTGGGATTGTCTGTCTCTTCTTCCCACAGCAGACCTGCCTCATCCCAATTTCCGAGAATAGCTTTTCGTCTGGCTACTTTGAAATTATTACTTCCTTTCACAAAATAATCTCTTTCGACACGCAGACTAACGGGTAACAATCTGAATGCATATTCATGCCCTGCAACATAACTAACCTCCTTAACGGCATCTTTACGTTTGATCAATCCACCGGCAGCCACTTCAGGATTGATCCCTCTTCCGGAATATACTACCGATTCCACATGGCTGTATTCATCGGCAATAACCCTGTTCAGAGGATCATAGATACGCCATCCGGTTTTAACGATTGTTTCCATATTGGCCAAATGTTCAAGTGCAGGAACCATGATCCCAATAGCTGTTTTAAGATCAACTTTCTGAGTAGAATAATTGATCACGGCATCAGTGTCGTAATACTCAAGTGAGAAAATAGCATCCACATTGTTTTCCCGGCAAATCATATCTATGATATCCCATCGTAAAGGTTCCGGAAAATTACCCTTTCGGGGAGTTCTGAAATCGATATCATTCAATAGTCTTACATCATTGAATCTTCCGTTGTTAACCAATTCATCAGCAAAGCCTTTAATACATTCACCCGCTCCTTCTTTATCCAGATCGGCACCCTCCAGGGTAATTATTCTTTCAAGCCGGTCAAGACCTTTTGTTTCATCAGTAGGCATACTCCTGTCTATGACACCCGGTTTTGCTATATCTTTGGATAAAGCAACAGGAGCAGGATCAATCACACTGATATACAATTCGTTAGTCTTACACGATACTGTAAGTGCTATGACAAGTAATAAATAAAACACTCTTTTCATCTTTCTGATGCAAAATTTGTAAGGTAATTAATGCTTTCCTTACAGTATACTGAAGTGCTTATTATTCTGTTTCATTTTTAGTCATTTATTTCTGTCACCCTTATGTTTTTAAGAGCAGCCGTTGTGTACCATGATGCTATTCCGAATGGTTTGGATAACTCTACCTCAGGCCTCACTGACAAGACATCATTTTCCGATCTCACGTAATTTACAACCATCTCATCATCTATAAAGGCTTGTATTGTATCTTTCTTAACAATGAGGCCGATATGATACCAACGGTTTCTCTCAAACAGTTTATAGGAAGTTGTCTGGTTTTCTGAAGCATCCTTTTTATTTATACTGCTCAGTCCGACAGTTGTGCCTGCCCAGCCACCGACAATAAGTGAACATGATTCTTTGCCGACGGGGAAAGTCATTCCGCAAAAGAAATCATTTCCTGCAACTCTTTTAGCTTCAAGAGAAACCTTGTAGTTCATGTCAGGGAAATATCTTTTCCATGTTATTCCCGTACAACCATCCCCCATACCGAGTATTATCTGACCGCCGCTTACATTCACCGGCCCCTGGGGACCGAAATTTGTTATCTCCCAGCCATCAAGAGACACTCCGTTAAAGAGCCATGTACTGTCAGTTTTAACAACAGGTTCTTCCATGGGAGGCGTTTCCTGCACCGGCGGACCGGATGTATTACGACATGATCCCACAGAAAGGCATATTGCCATTATGATCATCAAGACGAAAACAATATTTTTGTGTGTCATATATTTTTGATTTACGAAAGGAAGGGATATAAATATCATTCTTCAGGTTTTTTTATTTCCCTTACCGGATTATCAATAATGTCAAAATCAGGCAGAGTTCCTTTATTATCTGTAGCTCTTAATTGTTCCAGTTTTCTTCCTGCCGGTAATACCCTGCTTTCCCATGACCCTGCTGCATCGTTAAACCCTTTTAAAGCTGCTTTCAGGCCCGCACCCACTCGGCCAAAATGATCAGCGAAGACTGATACTCTTCCATAAAGATCACTTGCTGCATTCATTATCTTCACTGCATTTTCCGTCATATCATGCTGCTGCCACGACATTGCCACCGATTTGAGGATAACAATCAGAGTAGTAGGAGTCGCAAGTATTATTTTATTGTTCATAGCGTCCTGTAACAGGGCTTTGTCGGTCATCAGGGCAACATTGAAAGCTGATTCGACTTCCATGTAAAGAACAACGAAATCAGGGGAATTTTTAAACTGTGACCAGTATTGTTTTTTACTTAATTTATTAATATGATCACGAAGATCACGTGCATGTTTTGTAAACAATTTTGTTCTTAATATTTCATCATCTGTCTCAAGAGCATCCAGATAAGCATCGAGTGGCAGTTTGGAATCGACCACCACATGGCTGTTACCAGGCAGATTGATGATCATATCAGGTTTCATGGACGTTTCTTCTCCTCCCGCATAAGCCTGTTCCAGAAAATCACAGTGTTCCGACATTCCCGAGAACTCCACCACCCGTTTAAGGCCTATCTCACCCCATCGGCCTCTGACTCTGGGGTTCCTCAGGGCATTGACAAGGGCTCCTGTCTCTTTTTGCAGACTAATACTAGTAGATCTCAGGTTGGAAAGCATCTCAGACACCTGTCCGAATGTCTCTCTCGAACCTTTCTCAAGTTCCTCAATACGTTTTTTATATGTATCTATTGATTCCCTGACAGGCTTGAGCATCTCAGCTATAGCTGATTTCCTTTCATCAAGGTTACCTTCCGCTTCTTTTATCTGTACTTCCAGTTGCGATTTTGCCAGATCAAGGAATTGTTTATTGTTCTGTAATAAAGCATCAGAAGCAGCCGCTTTGAATGTGTTCAGCATAGCACTTTTCACTTCCTCCAGGCTCTTCTCCTGAGCTTCTACCCTGGCTTCCAGAACACTTTTTTGCCTTGCCAGTTCATGGATCTCCGCATTTTTTGAAGAGAGTCTCGAATTCATTACATACCTGGTAATAACCCAGGCCAGTATGACACCTACAAAAAATGTTCCTGTCATGTAAAAAATTATATCCATCAATAAGCCTTTCTCTTTTTGTGGTGATCTTCAAATTTAAAAGTTTTACCTCAATACCTACGGAAAAAGCCTGTAAATTTATATCTTAGCCAAAGGAAACCGTATGATCCATGAAAAATATACACCCTCATAATCACCCCCTTACATGTGATTTCTTCATTATTTAACATTTCATGACATCATAAATGAGCGAAAATTATCTAACTGAAACTATAAACAAATGAAGATAAAAATAAGTGATTATCCGACTTTTAACAAAGAGTGGGATAAAGAAAAGACAAAAAAGAAGACTAAAAAAATGCTGAAACGCATCGGAGAGCTTCAGTATAAAATGTACGCACAAAACAAATACTCTCTGCTGATCATTTTTCAGGGGACTGATGCTTCGGGGAAAGATGGTCTGACAAGAGGTCTTCTCAAATACTGCAATCCGGTGGTATTTGAAGTGGACAGCTTTAAAAAACCTACTCAGGAAGAATATGCTCACGATTTTCTGTGGAGGATACATAAACTCACTCCGGGGAAAGGTAAAACAAATATCTTCATCAGATCGCATTATGAGGATATCCTTGTTCCCTCAGTTGAAAAATATTTCTCTCCCGCACTCATTGAAGAACGCTATCAGCTCATCAATGCTTTTGAAAAAACCATTGAACACAACGGCACAAAAGTGCTTAAGTTCTTCCTGAATGTGTCAAAAGAAACCCAGAAAGAGCGGCTTAACGAACGCATTGAGCTGAAGGAAAAACATTGGAAACACAAGGACGGTGACTGGGATACACGGGAAAAATTTGATGATTATATGTCTGAATACGAAAAGATAATAAACAGATGTAACGACATTCCCTGGCATATTGTACCTGCTGATAAAAACTGGCAGAAACTATATGCCACTGCCGGGGTTGTCCTTGCTGCCCTTGAAGACCTTGATCTAAAATGGCCTGATCTGGTATCTGAAAAATTTAAAGCCGGAAGTCCTGAAAAGAGTTAGTTGACCTGTGAGATAAGAAAAAACTCCTTTCTTCTGTCCTGAATATGGGTGTTTCAGGTTGGCGTCTATTAGTCTGGTTAATAGTTATTGCATATCTTAAAAGGCAACTATCATTAGCTGTGCCAGGAAGATACGCAAAAACATCACCAGAGGGTACACAGTTGCATAGGCTATTGCCGGAGCTTCAGAATCTGTGATAGTATTGGCAAAAGCCAGAGCCGGAGGGTCGGTAGTACTGCCTGCAAGCAGACCGCACATTTCAAGATAATTCCTTCTGAAGAAAAACCGTCCGGCAAGTCCGACTGTCAAAACAGGGAAAAGGGTAATGACAGCTCCATAAGCCATCCAGATAAAACCGTCACCAGTTAGTAATGAAGGGATGAATTTCTCTCCGGCAGTGATACCTACACTTGCAAGAAAAAGGACTATCCCCATTTCACGGATCATATAATTGGCACTGGGTGTAGTATACGACACCAGTTGAAGCCGGTAACCATATCTGCTAAGTAAGATTGCTACTATCAGGGGACCACCGGCCAGACCAAGCTTCACCGGATGTATTACTCCCGGTATTTTAAAGGGAATACTTCCAAGAAGTACTCCAAGAAGGATACCAATAAAGATCGGTATTAAATTAGGCTCATCAAGTCGCCTTACAGAATCACCAAGTTCATTTGTGACCTTCTCAATAGATCCTTCATCACCAACAATGGTCAGCCTGTCTCCGGGCTGTAACCTTATTTCAGGAGATCCCAGAAATTCAATACCTGAACGGTATACTCTGGTGATATTGATATGATATCTTGTCCTCAGCTTCAATGATCCCAGTGATTTGCCAAATACATTCTTATTACTTACCAGTATTCTTCGTGAAACAAGTTTCCCCGACAAAGCAGTAAGATCAAGGTTACTCTTCACTCCAGCCCTGCTGATGATTTCCGGAATAATAGCCCGGGCTGCAACCACAAGTATTATATCTTTCTCATGTACAATAGTGTCCGGACCGGCTACCATTAATTCTCCATTATGCAAAACTCTGGAAATAACAAAACTATGGCCTGTGATCAAGGGTATGTCTCTGATAGCCACACCGCATAAATCCCTGTTGGTCACCATAATACTTATAGTGTCCGGCATTTTCTCTTCAGGATACTTATCCTTATTATAACTATCAAGCTCTTCTTTTGTATTTACTTTAAAGAGAACTCTTATAATGATCATTGTCAAAATAATACCCAGCACTCCAAATGGATATGCCACAGCATATCCCAGACTTATTTCCGGGATATCCGGAGTAATCCATATCTGTTCAAGAGCCTGTTGAGCTGCACCCAGGCCCGGAGTATTGGTAACTGCACCTGACATAACCCCAACGAGCATGTAAAGAGAAGTGCCTGTAATATAATGAATTGCAAGTGTTGTCACTGCCCCCAGGAAGACAACTGTCATTGCAAGCATATTGAGTGTTAAACCTCCTCTTCTGAAAGAGGAAAAAAATCCCGGTCCCACCTGTAGCCCTATTGAATAGACAAAAAGAATAAGACCGAAATCCTTGATAAATTCCACAACCTTCTCATCGGCAGAAAAACCAAAGTGCCCCAGGGCAATACCTGCAAACAGAACAAAGGTAATACCAAAAGAGACACCCCTGATCTTTATCCTGCCCAGCATTACTCCCAAAGAGATCACAATACAATAAATGAGTATCGTATGAGCAACAGATTCATCATAAAACAGATCGGATATCCAGTCCATGTAAAACCATCATTTTTGGTAAATGTATAAGAAATTATTCTTACAGAATATGATTTTACAGCTTTGACGAATGTAAAAATCTATATATTTACTAAGATTAATAATATGATATTTAATTTTTGTTCTATAACTTTCAAATAAATAACAATTTCAAGAGCAATTAAGACAACTTTAACCAATACTATTTATCATGGCTAATTTTTTAGATGAATTCATGAAGGACTATGGTTCTGAAGTGACCAGTCAATTATCTTCAAATCTGAATGTTGACAAGGGCACTGTTTCTAAGCTTATCCCTCAGTTAGCTCCGCTCATCATCAGCGGGCTTAAGAGGCAGAAGGATGATCGTGGTGGAGATGACAGGGTAAATCATATATTGAACAAGTACGGAGATCCATCTGTATTAAATAATATAAAAGATCTTGTAGCTTCAAAGACAAACGACAGTTCAGCTGATCCGAATTTAGGAGGCTTGCTGGGGCTTGGTGGAGGCACTACGGCAGCACAGGCCCTGAGCAAAAAGATGAATGTTGATTCTTCCGTAATTCAAAAAATGATTCCTGCCTTAGCACCTCTTATTCTGGGAGCTCTGACGAAAAAGAGGGACAACAGTTCTTCAGGAATACAAGGTGTGGGATCTTTACTTGATGCTAATGGAGACGGAAGCATAATAGATGATGTTGCCGGATTCCTTTTAAAGGGGGGAACAGCATCATCCGGAACAAGAAACAAAGGGATCCTGGGATCTATCCTGGGAGGTTTTCTGCGAAAATAACATGATCGTTACATGTAGAGCAGAATGCTTTTAAGCTCTTTTAAAGAAACCGTCTCATTATTCAGTAATGAGACGGTTCTCTTTTATACAAGCCCACTATCAAACTGCTTCAATAGTTGAAGGAGGTTTAGTGGCTATATTATAAGTAACGCTTACCACTCCCGGTACTTCTTCAATTATTGATGCAGCCAGTTTCGTTAGTAAGTCAAAAGGCAGATTTGTGGGAGACGCTGTCCGGGCATCTACACTATCCCAGCACCTTACTTCTATCTGCTGACCAAAATCGCGTTGCCCGTCACGCATACCTGTCACCCTGTCTTCATGAAGTATTGCCATATACTGAAATGCTCCCCTGTCACACAGCATCCTCTCCACCACAGTGGTGGCTTTTCTTACTGTTTCCAGCCGTTCTGCCGTTACTTCCCCTATTATTCTTGCTGCAAGAGCCGGACCAGGGAAAGGTATCCTGTTAAACAGCTCCGAGGGTAAACCGAGAGCTTTACCTACCATCCTCACTCCTTCCTTACGCAGCTCTATCAATGGCTCTATTATCTGATAACCAAATGTTTCCTGAGGATCAATGCCCAGCTGGGCAAAGACATTATGCTGCCTTTTTATCCCGGCTACCGTCTCATCAACATCCGTCAGAATAGTGCCCTGAAGAAGACATTTAGCCTTGCTTTCTTTTACTATCCTCCCAAAAACATCCTTGTAAAAAGTCCGTGTTATAGCTTCCCGTTTCTCTTCAGGATCTGTTATGCCCTTAAGAGCATTGATAAATTCTTCTCTGGCATCCACTATTTCAATATCAATACCCAGTTCATTGAAATAGCTTTTCACCATTTCAGGCTCTCCTTCCCTCATAAGTCCGTTCTGTATAAAAACAGTCCTGAGCCTCTTACCTATTGCCTTATGACCCAACATGGTTACAGTAGCTGAATCAACACCGCCGGAAAGTGCATTTATTGCTATGTTATCCCCTGTCTGTTCCCTTATCATTTTTGCTTTTTCTTCAATGAACTTTCCGGTATCCAGTTCATCTGCCTTAATTTCCTTAATCATAGTATCTGTTCTCTTTTGTTTATGATGAATCCAAATTTAAACATTTTACAGTTCTGAACTTTTTAATAATAATATTTTGTTTAAAAGTAAGAGTTTATTATTACCTTTGATATAAGGTATATCTCTTATGAACCTCAGCTGGTTACTTGAATACAAGATCAAGATCAACCGTTCCGGTCTGTGTTAACGGGTTGGATTTTTTTTCTATTAATCAAAATATCTTACTGGTGTGTTATTATTATGTTATTGGTGAAAATCGATAACTAATAACTACAATCCGTAATTAATAAAATTAAAAATATTCACTGATCTAAAATCTCATATTTATGGAAACACTGATCATAACCGGATCGGATCTTAAGATCACTGACGTGGTAAATGTTGCACGATATGGGCAAAAAGTGGAGCTGCATCCTGAAGTCCGGGAAAAAATCCTAAAGTGCAGGGCGATGCTGGAGAAAAAGATCCGTGCTCATGAGATCATGTATGGTGTCAATACAGGCATAGGTGAATTTTCCGAGATAGTACTTGACGACTCTCAGCTTATTGATTTCCAAAAGTATCTTATTTACAATCATGCAGCAGGAATAGGTGATCCTGCCTCCATCGAAACAGTCAGAGGAGCAATACTTGGCAGGATCAATGTACAGGCTCACGGCAATTCAGGTAACCGGCTCGAAATAACAGAAACGCTTGTTGAGATGCTGAATAAAGGTGTCACCCCCTTTGCCTGCCAGAAAGGGTCAGTAGGCGCCTGCGGGGATCTGGCCCCTATGGCACAGATTGCTCTTCTTCTTCTTGGTGAGGGGCAGGCATATTATAAAGGCAGTCTTATGGATGGAAGACTGGCCATGGAAGAAGCGGGAATAAAGATACCCGGTCTGCAGGCACGTGACGGACTTGCATGTATTAACGGGTCCAACATGCTCACGGCCATGAGCGCCATATGGCTTTTCGATGCCAATAACTGGCTTAAACAGGCTGAGATAGCTGCAGCTATGTCTCTCGAAGCCCTGAAAGCTAATATGAAACCCTATGAACCGCTGCTTCACGAAGCAAGAGGGTTCAGTGGAGCTATACGCAGTGCTGCTGCTATTAACAAATGTATTGCAGGAGGTGATCTGAAAGAAGGAAGGATCAAATCAAAGGTACAGGATGCTTACTCCATGAGATCAACACCCCAGGTCATCGGTGCTGCCCATGATATGCTGGCCTATGCCCGAAGTCAGGTTGAGACTGAACTGAACGGTGTTGGAGACAACCCCATCTTCTTCCCCGACAAAAACCTTCAGCTAACCGGAGCTAATTTTCAGGGATCACCGGTTAGCGTACCTATGGACATGGCAGGAGCATGTATAACGATGGTAAGTGTTTTATCGGAAAGACGGATGAACAGACTCAACAATCCCGCACTAAGTGTCGGATTACCCGATTTCCTTACTAAAGGAGCCGGTATGTTTTCCGGACTGATGCTGAGCCAGTATACTGCCGATACTCTTATTGTGGAACAAAGAATATTATCAGTACCGGCATCAATACAATCAATACCTGCAGCAGCCGATCAGGAAGACTTTGTCTCGATGGGCATGAACACAGCAATAAAAAATAATCAGATACTTGACTGTGCATACGGAATACTTGGGATAGAATTCATGGCTGCTGCCCAGGCACTTGACTTCAGAAAAAAAGAATACAGTTTCGGAAAAGGAGTTCAAAAAGCATGGGAGATAATACGTGAAAATGTAGAATTCCTCGATATTGACAGACCTCTTTACCCCGATCATACTACTATGAAAGAAGTGGTCAGATCATGCAAAATATTGACTGAAGTAGAGAAGACTGTCGGATATCTGGGTTAACTTATTTCTTAAGAGATCTGCTGTTCGATTAATATTTTATCAGTCCTGAACCACCTACTGATCCTGTACCTGGCTCTGAAAACTGGTAATCTGTTGCCGCATCTTATCAAAATGTGCCCCTTCCCAATAGATACGACCACAGCCCGGACACCTTTTGAATGTATCATAGAATTGTCTTGTCTTCGGTAAAAGCCTGTCTATGATATCCTCCTTATTTACCTTTACCAGCAGACTATTACATTCGGTACACCTTGTGAAAGGCTTCATGTTGTCTTTCAGATCAAACCTGACAAATAGTTCTCTCATCTGTTCTGCCGGAACAGACGACCTTATCCAATAACCATGAGTGACATTTTTATTCTTTAGTAAATTTCTGTCACGCGTTAATATAATCCTTTTGCCGGAAAGCGATAATTCAACTATCTCCCTGTCATCCAGGTTTTTATCATAATAAGTGTCAAAACCGCATAATCTGAGATACTTTGTAAGCTTTCCCAGATGAACATCGGCAATAAAACGTATCATCCTGAGAGGCCGGGCCCGCAAATGAGTTACTCCCGTGATATTCAGACTTTCAAATACAGGGTACACGGAAACATGATCCTTATCGCACAGTTTATATGAGAAATCAACAGAATTGCTGTTGACAAGTATCAGATCAACCTCTGGATGAGGCACCCCCAGAGATTCAACAATATCTTTCACAGAAGGATTTCCCTTAAAGGGACAGGGAAACAGGATTTTCTTTTTTGTCGAAGGGAGAAAATCATTTAACTCTTCATAAAATCTGAACCATGCCGTTTTAATAGTTTCCTGCACAGATAGATAGTGTAAGATTTCGTAACATATAATCAGAAAAAGAACCTACGCTAGGAAGACATTTCTGAAAGGATCATAAAAATCTCTCAGATAAAATTTCAGTCATATCATCAGTATCCAGTTTAACCGGATTATTTTTATTATCTGTTAAAGATGCTATTTCTCTGAGAGCATTTTCCTGTATCCCGCTTTTTTTCAATCCTGGCAGGGCCAACTGATCTGTAATATCATACAGGTAATCAACAAAGCCATCAATATAATAACTATCCGGACGTTTTTTTTCATCAAGAAAGATCTTTCCCAGCACAACATATTTCTTCAGGGCTGTATTATCCGGGCTTTTCGCCCTTAATCTGTTAACTATCACTTTATTGGCAGAGGCCATCAGTGTCCCGCACACCAGTCCGTGAGAAATATCAAACAATCCTCCTATTGATGATGCGAAACCATGGACAACCCCCAGTCCGGCATTTGCAAGACATATACCTGAGGTAAGGGCAGCGAAGGACATGTTTGTTCTTGCTTCAATATCATCACCATGGATAAATGCCGGGACAAGAGAAGACTTAAGTGCTTTCAGTCCTTCAAGGGCAAAAGCATCTGTGTATTCACAGGCCTTATCCGACAGATAAGCTTCAGTGAGCTGGGTAAAACAGTCCATTCCGCTGGCAGCAGTTACTGAGGGAGTACAACTCAGGGTGAGTTCAGGGTCAATAACTGCAATATCCGGTACCAGATTATCATGCCTCAGGGACTTTTTAAATCCGTTCTTTCCGGTACGTGAGATCACGGCATTTTTAGTAGCCTCACTGCCTGTTCCGGAAGTTGTTGGTACTGCAATAAATGGGACTTTGGTACCCGGGTGATCCTTTGTGCCTACCCCTTCAAGATAGACCTCCAGAGGATCATCCTTATACATCATGGCCGAAATAGCTTTCCCGGCATCAATAGCACTCCCTCCTCCAATACTTACAACAACATCAACAGGCAGTCTGCCATACTCTTTTACTGCTTTGTCAACCACATCCGGAGAAGGTTCACCGGATATTATAACTCTATGGTATATAATACCGTTCTCTTCAAGCCCGGCCGACAGTTTTTCAGATGCATCCGACTTAAGGAACGAATTCCTGCCCGTTACAAGCAGGATGGAATTACCATATCTCTTTATCAGTCCGGGAAGAAGGGCTATCTTACTTTTCCCGAAAAAAACCAAAGGCAGTTTTGCAAAATTAAAAGACTTTACCATTTTGAAGGGTCATCAGGCTGAAGAATATTATATCTCACTCCTTTACGAGGTTCCGCCATCATATCGGCTACTGTATCGCGCCACTTTTTATAATGAGGAGTCATCTTATGAGCAGATACTGCATCTTCCGATTCATAAGCTTCATAAAACATAAAACGGCAGGGATCATCTGCCTGTTGAACAAAATCAAATCTCAGATTACCCGGTTCGCTGACAGAGCCAAGGTGATTCTCATTGGAAGCCTTAATAAAACTTTCAACAGTTTCCGGTTTTACGTGAACATATACACAAGTTACTATCATAATAGTACAGTATTGTTTTATTTTCAAAATATCAGATCATAAAAATAATCATAAGATTCACAAAATTCAATTGCTGTGATAAACTCTTTATATCTTATTGATTTACAAATTGCAGCTCATAAGCATCAGTGGAATATTGCATTTTCTCAGATTATCAGATTTATATATATAAACAATTCCTGAAAAACTTCTTGTGTTCAAAATGACTATCCCTGTTTTACGAAAGTTAGTTTTTTGCTTTTAAAGTATGTATAAGAAAAACAGGATATGTAGATAGACTAAAAAGAGAAAAAAAAAAATTGACTTGAATTTCTATTTGATGTAACTTTAATGAAAATTCTGATTAGAAGTTAATTAAGGATAAGTGTCATGAAAAAATTAATCATTTTCTTATTTTTAATTCCTTTGATATCGCACGCACAAACCAAGGAAACGGTTTCAATATTCAACGGAGGAAATTGCACTGTAAGCTGTTTGGAGACATTCAGTAATGATTCTCTTGTTTCGGCCTATGTAATCTTTGAAGCAAAAGATGACAGATTGCCAACACTGAAAAATTATTTCACTGTATCTTATGACAAACCCTGCAATGTGTATAAGTTTCTAAATGAGCTGGAAGCGTTCTGTGGTATTGATTCTGTAAGTATCACAGAAATATGCAGACACAAAGTTGAAAAAATAAAGGGTTCAGCAGACCTGAAGGTTTACGATGAACGTGGAGTAATATTTCACCGTTTTTCACCCAAACTGATCTCAGGTATCAGGAATGAGTTAAATGAATGGGCTGAGAACAACAGCATCAAACTTGAGTAATCTGAATTAACAGTGAATAAGTAACGAATACAGGAACGCACCCGTGTCCCCGTATCATTCGGAAATTTCCGGAAAGGGTATGTATTTACCTGGAAAGAAGTGTTTTAACATCATGACTACTGGCGTAATCCATAGCTGATTTGTTTTTATTGTCCCTGATATACCTGTCAGCTCCTTTTTCCAGTAAGACCCGTACTACTTCAGTATTCCCGTTTTGTGAAGCAAAAATAAGAGCACTTTCTCCCTCATTACTTTTAAGATTCAATTCTGCCCCGTTATCAGCCAGCATTTTAACTATCTCAGTATAACCGTTCATAGAAGCAACCATGAGATCAGTAAACCTGGCCGTTCTGTTCCGGCTGAAACGGGCATCGGGTTTTATAGCCAGCTTCACAATGCCTATCTGGCCGCTTTTGGCTGCCCGAATAAAAGCTGTGGCTTTATCCGTATTACGAGACAGACTTTGATTTCCCGGATCATCTGACACCCGCACTGCTTCCAGAAGTCCGTTTTTATTATAAGCCAGCATAGCTGTCATCTTATCTCCATAATAATCATCATCGCTATATCCTTCATATAATGTCATCCTTATTCTTTCTGCCACTTCATCCGAAGCTGTTATAGAGAGAGCATATGCTCCGTCGTTTTCAGCACTGCTGGGTCTTGCTCCCTTGTTAAGCAATATTTTTACAACATCTGTATGTCCGTTCAGTGAAGCAAGGAAAAGAGCATTCGTTCCATCGGAAGATTCTGCATTTATTTCTGCATTATTGTCCAGCAACAATCTGACTATGTCTGAATGGCCATAAAGAGAGGCTGCCATAAGAGGTGTAGTCCCTTCAGTGTTTCTCTGATCAGGATCTGCACCCCTGCTCAGTAACAGAGATACTATATCCCGGAAGCCGTACAGAGAGGCCTGCATTAAAGCGGTAGTAACTTTACTGTCATCCTGCATATCTATTTTTGCTCCGTTATCAAGCAATAGTCTGACAATATCCAAATGTCCGTTTTCCGCTGCCAGCATAAGAGAAGTATATCCGTCAGATGCCTGCAGGTTAAGGTTTGCACCTTTTTCCAAAAATAACCTTACAATATCATTATGGCCGTTCTGTGAAGCGATCATGAGCGCAGTAAAACCGTCAACAGACTGTATGTCGACAGATATTCCCTTTTCGAGCAATAACTTCACTATCCTTGTATGACCATTGTATGCAGCATACATACCAGCAGTTACACCGTCTATAGCCTGCATATCCGGATCTGCTCCCCCTCTCAGAAGAATTTTACATACCGGTAGAAGACCTCTGGCAGAAGCATGCATCAGTAAGCTCTGATCATAGATATCAACATAATTGGGATTTTCAATATTACGTGCCAGATTTGATGCAGCAGAGGTGTTTTCAACATTAATGTAGTAGTACAGCCTTTCTTCATCGGATAGTTGCTGAGCCCCAAGATCACTATACGATACATTCAGCAGGAAAAAGGTAATGACCAATAATCGAATTGCCTTCATGTGTTTAAATTATTTGTTTTATCCTCAAAGTCATTCACCTGCAATTGTAAAAATACAAAAAAACAAAATTTTTTGTAACAATTTTAAACATAATTAACAGATACATAGATATAAAGGATGGTAACTGATTAATATTTCAGCACATAGAAAAAAGATGTTTTTTTTAGGATTTTCCCGGATAAGGTATGATTTATTCCTGTCCCTGGCCAAGGGCTTTGAATAATCTGAGTTTGAGGTTTTTTAACTGTGTCATGTCAGGCTGACGATTATCAACAGGCACATTGATTGTTTCATGAGCTGTTATTTCCACCGGAGGTCTGCTGAACACATAAATTTCCTCACCGAGCATCAGAGCTTCTTCAACATCATGAGTCACAAAGATTACAGTTCTTTTATCTGTTTTCCATATACGTGAAAAGGCCTTTATCATGTTTTGCTTCAATGCAATATCAAGTCCCTTTAAAGGTTCATCCATAAGTATTATATCGCTGTGGCATGCAAATGCACGGGCAATAGATACGCGCTGACGCATACCTCCACTGAGATGGGCAGGATAGTAATCAGCAAAACCTTCAAGATCAACAAGTTTTATGAGCCTGTCACTTTCTTTTCTCCTTTCTGTAAGAGTAATATCACGTGCCATTACAAACTCAATATTGTCCCTGACCGTTTTCCATGGTAATAAACGCGGATCCTGAAAAATATATGATAGTAATCTTCCGTCAAAACCCGATAAAAAACCGCTGTCAGGAGACACTATACCCCCCATGATATTCAGGAGTGTTGTCTTACCACATCCTGAAGGCCCAAGAATACAAGTAATTATATTCTCAGTAAATTGTATACTGAAATTTTTGTACAGGGTTATGTTACTGTAATCCTTATTAAGCCTGTCGATGTAAATGGACATAGTTAAAATTTCCAGTTAACGATTTTGTTTTCACTCCATCTTATAATTTTCTCAAAGCCATAGCTTAAGAGTACGGCAATTAATGTCCAGGCAATAACAGCATCCACTTTAAGAAAGGTCTGTTCAATATGCATGACAGTACCTATTCCGTATTTCGGCTGGCTGAGCACTTCTCCTATTATGATGGCTCTCCATCCTATACCCATGGCACTGGATGCTCCACTGATGATAAAAGGCATTATAGCGGGAATATACACCTCCCGTACTATCCTGCTCCGGCTTATCCGGTAGAACTTTGCCATTTCAAGAATATCTTTATCAACACTATGTATCCCGTCAATAACATTGGTACATATAAAAGGGAACATTGTAAGCAGTGCAATAAAAACCGGAACTGATCCAGCATTGAACCAGATCAGGGCAAGAAGAATAAGAGAGATGACAGGTACCGAACGTACTGTCACAAGAACAGGCCGGAGAAAAGCGTTGAAGCCCGGACTGATCCCCGCAAATATTCCCAGAAATAATCCCAGAAAAGCTGAAATCACAAAACCTGTTAGTCCGCGTAAGACAGTAGTGCCAATTATAAAAAGGAAATCAGTATCGGTAAAAAGTCTGACAACAGTTAACAGTGTTGCTTCGGGAGAAGGCAGGATGAGGGCAGAATCAAAACAGACCGCCAGTAGTTTCCATAACAGCAGCATGATGATCACCGATACAACACTCAGAAATTGTTCTTTAGTAAATAAAGTCTTCATCCGGCATCCTCCCTCCGATAATATCAGGATTCATTGCATAGAAAACATTCAGATAATCTGCAATCCCCTCTTTCAGGTCATTAGCCCTTTTAAAAACCATATTGGAACGAGGAATGGCATTTAAGGCCACCTCATAGTCCGGCAGTATACCATATTTTACAATGAGATGAGCTGCACTGTCAGGATTACTGTTAACCCAATAAACCGATCTGTCACAAGCCTTAATAATCTGCTCTGTCATTTCAGGTTCCCGGTCAACAAAACTGTCTTTTACCATAAAAGCTGTCTGGGCAACAGGGATACCCTGCAAGTCATTCCATTCGTCGTTCAGATCAAATATAATATGTACATTTTTGTTTCTTTTCATGACAAGACTGACAAGAGGTTCGGATATAACCCCAAGTTCTGCCTGTCCTGCAGCCACTGCATTGGCCAGGTCAATATGTGTGGGAAATCTGTAATCCAGTGTAAGATCATTATCCGGGTCCAGTCCGTTACCTTCAAGCAGATAACGGAAAAGGACATCCGGAGTCATTCCTCTGGCCATTACATTTACCTTTTTGTTTCTCAGATCATCCCATACAGTAATTGTTGTATCCTGACCAAAAAGATACAGAGTCCCCCATACGGGAATTGCTATAAGTCTATATTCAAGCCCTTTATTATATAGAATAGCTGCCATGGTAGTGGGAAGAAGCGCAAAATCAGCACTGCCTTCGAGCATCATTTTCCTTACCTGGATAGGTTCATCGAGTATTTCAATTTTTACTTTCGTGTCTTTTATGTGGCTGACACTGTCAATGAATCTGATAATGGCCATTGAAGAAGGTCCTTTAAGGCTGGCAATGGTAATTTCATCCATATCAGAAGAATCCCTGCGGCTGTTTTGACATGCCACAGCAGTCATGGCAACAAAAATTATTAATGATAATCCGGTAACCCTCATAATAAAGCTTTGCACAAAGCTATCTATTTTCTGTCATTATCATGAATCCTGAGTACATTTTCCCTTGTTTTCAGTTTTGATCTTTCTACTATAAAAATATCTGTTTTTTGCCGGATATATTCTTTATTATTATATTTGCACTGCAAAAATTAAATGCTTTTAATGATTACTGAGGCCGGAACATAAGTTGAGGTCAAAGTAAAAAAGGCAAATCACCAAACTGATCCGGAGGTATTCTGATGGAAA